>Ga0065711_1026491_pt1 | contig 68334 bp, 39 predicted proteins | sample Hoacrofraction12_FD_59098 | JGI IMG/M metagenome (GOLD analysis project Ga0065711, IMG submission 59098) | Hoatzin crop microbial communities from Cojedes, Venezuela - Epithelial fraction 12 v2 (version 2) | ecosystem: Host-associated > Birds > Digestive system > Esophagus > Crop | place...
TACTCTTCCCAAGTGGCCTGCCCCTCTTTCCACATTCCATGGACCTTTCTCTTCCATCTGATCTCTGCTAGAAGCTCCTTGTTTAACCATGCAGGTCTCCTGCCTCCTTTGCTTGATTTCTTTCTCAGGGGGATGCATTGCTCCTGAGCATGGAGGAAGTGTTGTTTAAAGAGCGACCAGCACTCTTGGACCCCCCTGCTTTCGAGAGCCCTGGCCCACGGGATTCCTCCCAGTAGCTCCTTGAAGAGGGCATTGAAGAGGGCCTTGAAGGGTTATGGTGCTTCTACACAAATCTGCCCATAAGATGGACAGTGGTGGTCTAGGAGAATTGCTCTATTACCTTCTTCTTATATGTATGAATGCTAGCAGTTTTGCTACACTGACCAGCTTGGTGGTATTCAAACAGCCTAAGATGTCTCAGAAATAGAAGTGGTGCAATAGAAAGGTCACAAAGAAGGTTTGTTGGGAACATTTGATATAACAGCAAACTGAGAAATGGCACGAAAGTAGATAAAAAAGACTAATGTTAGAAACTTTGCAAGGAATTTTGTGGGGTTTTTTTCTCTTTTTAATGAAAGTCCCACTTCAGAAACAACTAGAGAAGCAGGCAGCTAATGAGTGGCACTTGCAGAAGTCTTCATTGCACTGATACCATCCTTGAGATGATTTAAGTGTTTCACATTTATTCTCACAAAATGGGGCTGGAAACTTTCATGCAAAGCCTTTTTCTTAGTATTTAGAAATGTTTGCTTCCAATCATGATGGAAACTGAGCCATGGGAGAGGGATGTGCAACCATGAGAAATCACAAAGAAAACCAATGCGATTTCCCCCATCTTTCTAAGCAGGATTTCAGGCAGGTGCGACAGAGAGAGAAAGAAAGCTTGTGATTCACAGCTGTCTGATAATGCAGGGGGACATTTTCATTTTATCAGGCCTTTACATCCCTCTCTGGAAATATCCCTTGTTCATTCCGTTGTGAAAATATCCTTTGGTGAACTCTGCTTGTCTTCTTTCATGGCCAAAATACTGAGTTATTCGAAGTCATCAGCAAGGGTCCTGACAAATGTGCTGTGGGATTACGGCTTACTTATCTGAACAGGAAGGCAGAGCCCAGTGCAGCCCCTCTGCTGGCCTCCAGAGTGACCTGGTGAAGAGGAAAAGGATGAGGGAAGGCACATATGGACTATAAAAATGTGTGTGTAGGAGCCCCATTTCCTCTGGCTGCTCTTCCTTCAGCTGGCCTTGGAGAAGCTGATTTCAGTTCGTCCGTCTGTCTCAGATACTGAGCTGAAATCCTGACGAGCAGGTGTTTCCAGATGTGCTTGGAGAGCCAGAGCTGCTTTCCCTGAGTAGGATGAAAGTCAGTGGGGAACAGACACAAGCTGTCTGCGGGCACCCAGATGTGTGGCACCTGAGCTTCTCCAACAGACAGAGCAGAACAGTGTGCAAGCTCCATGGTGGAGAACCAGCACAGGGTTTGGGTCAGGAAACACAGACCCACCGAGATCCCATTTGCCTTGGGGCAGAGGACACTTTGCCCCTGAGAAAGAGTCTGTGCAAGGAGAGCAGCGGGGAGGGAGCCCTTGCTGCTGGCTGCGGTGGGGATGAGCCTGCAGGAGTCCAGGGGCTGCGAGGTCCTAAACCCCATGTGCCCACCTAAACCCCGTGTGCACCACACCCTCTGCATTGGGGCAGCAGGAGGAAAAGTTGAGGGTGTGAGAACGAGCACGGGCTGCGGGTGGAGGATGGCTTCCTCCCCTGCTGCAAGTTTTTTACCTACACGTGATCAAAATGGCAGAGATATGGGGTGTCTCCAGTGTGGTCACTGTTGGTCTGGTTTGTTTGGGGTTTTTTTCCCTCTCTTGTGAGGAGAGAAACAGGACCCTCTTTGGTCCTGTTTTGCTCTTCCTTTCGCTCTCCACCTTTTTTTTCCTCATTTGGATTTTCCCTTCTCTCCCTGTGTCCCCGTTTTCCTCTGCTGTTTCAGCTGCTGTCCTAGAAATGAGTACAGATCCCCCTGTTTGTTGTACTCTACGGTTCCTAGAACTACATTTATTTATATTTGTTCTTGGAACCAAGATGGTAAAAATAGCCTAAAGGCCATGGAAATAGTGAGGGAGGGGAGTACAATGCATTGTGCATTGCTTTCATGGATTGCCAAAAGGTGGACTCCCTGTTGATTGAAATTGACTTTTCCCATGTCTCAAAGTCATCCTGCAGCTCACTAAGTTGTTCTGGAGGCCTGGGAAAGGTCATACTGCATTGAACAGAGCTGACACCTTTTGGAAGGAAAAAGAGGAAATCTGGAGGAAGAAGAAGGGGGAGATAAAAGAAGAAGATGAAAGCAGGTGGTGGGAGGAAGAGGAAAGATTAATAAATTGAAGGGAAAAAACCAATAGCAGCAAAAACCAAAACACAAGAACTGTCAGAGAAAAAGCTGTACGTAATTTAGTGTCCCGACTTGGAATGTGGTTATACCATGTGTGGGAGAGGGGAGTGTAAACATCTCTAATTGCCCCATGAAGACTCCTTGCTCTGATCTTAAAAAATCCACTATTTATTTAATCTCCAAAACTAAGTTCCTATATCCTTTCCAGCCTGGCTTCTTAACGAGACATGTTGTAACAACATGAGCCCTATGAACATGCAGTTATTTCTGGGGCTGGCTTTAGGCTTCTGCACTCCAGCATGGAAGAGCAACGGTTTTAGCAGAAGAGTCAAACCTGCAGGATGCAGCTGGAAAGTGCATGAAAGGTGAAGTGATTGGTGAAGAATGATGAAGGGCCCTGCCATCTTCTGCTGTGAACCAAGATTTGTCATTAAGATCTGTGCAATGTACTTTGAGCTACCACTGCCTGGTTCCTTGTGGCAGTCTCTGCTGTGGGGTCACCAGTTAGCAGAGGTATACGTAATCCCCAGATGCAGGGCTGTGGAAATCCCTGCCCCTTCCTTCGGCATCGAGAGCTGAGAAAATGCTGGTATAGGCAGTCTCCTGGCCCTAGAATGGTGTAACGCTGACTGGTTTGCACCCTTGCTGCTTAGGACTATCTAGCCCATAGCAGATTTGTCTGGGGGAGAAATATTTGGTAAAGTACGAAGCTGCATCATGCAGCAAGATAACAGGCAGGGTGGATGTCTGCTGCCCAAATTTGTTCACAGGCTGTCTTTTATTTAACAAGAGGCATGTGTCTGTAAGGCATCACAAACCTAGGCCGTGGTCTTCTGAATAACTTTATCACGGAAACAATGCTGTTAAGTAGCATGGTGCCCTCAGGTGTCTGCAGACTGGGTGATATCACTGTCCTGCTGCTTATAGTTTCCCAAAGAAGGACTTTGACATTTTAAAGTGTTTGTCTGAAATGCTGGCAAAGGTTATCCAGGGTGTTGCAGTAAAGTTATAACTTTCCAGGATTCAGTCAGAGTAGCTATTGATCCAAATGTCTCTTGCTGTCACCCAGGCATGTATAAACGGTGGTCTAGTGCCATGAGGGTACAGGGAGCGTATGTGCCTCCCCTCTAGACTACATAGTTTTCATTCTGGTTCTGAAATAGCTGTGACATTTGGGCTTCTAAACAGAGCTCCAACTGAAGATGCTCATGATTGTAATTTAGTTGTACTTCTATATCTCTTTCTGCTGCTCCGCTTTCATCACCACTTCTGTCTCTACTCTTTCCCTGGCTTGCTGCCTTCCCACTCTTCCCTCTCCCTTTTTCTGTACTCCTCTCTGCATCCATTTTTACTGCTTCTGCCTTCTTCATCCATCAACATCTTCCCTGTCTCTTTGTTCACTTGCTTCTTTCCTAGTATCAAAGACCATAATTTTTTACTGCATATATAGCATAAGATGTTTAAAATGACAGTTTGACCCTGACATCTGTCCTCAAAGGTTGAAAAGCATTCCTTCAAGAGGTTACTGTTACCGGCTTTGTATACAAACCCTTCATCTTCCCATCCTTAGATGTGTTCAGCTTTCACAGCACGTGGAGCTGAAGTTCCAGGAAAACCTCGGGGAAGCTGGGAATCGCTTGCTGTAAAATAAATGCACCAATACACACTCTCATGTATCTGTCACTGGATATTTTAGATTTCTTTGACAAACTGGAGTCTTGCAGCACACTGATATGGTGGCAAATATTGATAAGCTATTTTCAGACAGAGAGATGAAAACACAGGTGAACACTGAGGAAACAGGGTCACTTTGACATCACCTATGCCAGAGAGTGAAACTGATTTTGCTGAATGAATCTTCGCCTCTATGACCAGCAGTGTAACTGTGAGGATGTTAGGAAGACTCCCAGATGCCCGCTGCCATAACATCAGCACTGATCTCTCCCAGCTGCTAGGTTTTCTGGCTTCAGGTCTGACAGACCTCAACGCACTTGCTGTGCACAGCGTAACAAGAGCATAATGGATAAGACGTGTGAAATTTTGACAACCACCTACTAGACCATGCTTTCTTTTGGGAAAGAAAGTAGCTCCAGAAGCAATGTTGCAATAGTGGGCTGCATTCTCACTGTACCGAATCTGGTCTAGCTCCACTGATTAGCTAAGAGATGGCCACAGTAATTACACCCATGGGGTTCTGAAACAGGTAAAATGCTGAGCACAGCTACATTTGTACATGGCTTACAGGGGGCTAGCACTTATGATTCCAAATTAAGCTAATGGCCAATAGGGATAAAAATGACATTTTTTATTGGGGTAAGGCTTGAGGAGCAGTGGAGGTTTAATACACCCCCGAGCAGAGCTGTGAAAGCAACTCACAGGCTGATTATCAGGCTCTGTCCCCATTTATCTGTCTCTATGGTGGTCCTTTTGGAGACGACCTCCTCCCCAGTCACTGGAAGCTGTCAGGATAAACCATCCCACCTTTGACATCTCATCATGACTGATCTCCAGATAGCCCTGTTGGGATAAAAGGGCTTTTCTTGTTTGAAATCATCCATCAGACAGTGCCCCACCTCCTCAGGCACAGACCTGGACCCAAAGATGATGTCTTCATGGCCTCTAAGCTTGATTACCTCAAAACAGTGTAACCAGGAGTCAAACAAAATTCCCTCAAAAGCATCTTGTGATGCAAGCACAGCAGCACATCTACCTAGAAACCCACATTCTTGCCAAGATCACACCACAGCACCAGTCTTCACGTCTGTTACAAAGTCCATGTCAGATAGTCTGTATAGTAACCAAAGCCTTCTTTGGTCTGGATCTAACTGTTTTAGCAATTATACTTCTCTTCAAAACCATAGACACCCATGGTCAAAGCTGTAGGTAACTAGAGACAAGGGGTTGCGGGAGACCCCTTTGGTAGGTGCTATCCCTGCGCTCCTTCTCGCATGGGAAGAGAGTGGCCATGGACTTCATGATCCTGAACAAAGTGCGAAACACCTGCCATTGCATATCTGATATGATTCAGGGAGTTCTGCATAAGATGTGCTCATGTGCATGCAAAATGCACCCAGTCCTGGCTCCCTCTTCCCTTCTCCCTGAACTCAAACTACCAGCCGAAGAAAAAAATGAAATAACTTGTTTCTATTCGTTTTTGAGGAAGGAAAACTGGTCATTTATCTTTTAAATATTTGGAAGATATTGTGAAATTAAAATTAACAAGAACATATAAAAGCTTTCTTGAATAGGTAGATCCAACTTAAAAAAAAAAATCCTGGATTCTGGACTGGTGCAGTTTGTGTGCCTCACTTTATTCACACTACAGACAGGAAAGACTCTTGCAAATTAAATCTGTACATACGGTGAAGCAGCGCTTTGGAGAAGTAATTAAACATTGCCGCAGTATTTGTTTCGATTTGCTGAAGGAAAGACTGCATAGCTCTCTGCGAAACAACTTTCTTTCTGCCTCTGCTATCCCACAGAGGCTGCATCACTCACCGCTGCTCTTTGCAACTGCTTCTGTGCTCCTTCCCGTTTAACTCCCTGCTTTATCCTTGCACCTATTGATTCATCGCAGCCGTGGCGAGAGCTGGCATTTGAGGCTCGCCCGCCCCGAAGGAGTTAACTGGGTTTATTACATAATCTGTTTAACACTCGGGATGAATAGGAAATGCACGCCCCTCCTCTCCTACAATATGTTTGCGCACTTTAAATCGCACTCCTCCCCGGCTGCGTGTGAGCCCCACGCCACTTGGCATGCCCTGAGTCCCCGCGTGTGTGCCCAGGCGCGTTGCTCCGCTCCGGCTCCGCTCATGCTGCCGGCGTTACACGCCTGCGTGTCCCTGTGTGTGTGTGTGTGTCTGCCTGCCTGCGTGTGCGTGTGTGTGCCCATGGGAAGAGAGGAGCGAGGGGAGGCGAGGCGGTCACATTTATAAGAAGTGCCAGCAGCCGTTGCGAAGTGTCAAAGCAAACTCTGTCATCTTTGGAGTGCTCCGAGTGGACAGACCGCCTCACATAATGCCATCTTTCGATGAGGTTTTGAAGGAAGCTGGGGAATTTGGAAGATTTCAAAAGAGGGTCTTTTTCCTCCTTTGCCAGACGGGCATAACTTTTTCTTTCCTGTTCACCAGCGTGGTTTTCCTGGGGCAGGCACCAGCCAGCTACTGGTGCAGGATCCCCGGGGCAGCTGAATTAAGCGAACGATGTGGCTGGACGCTGGAAGAGGAGCGAAACTTCACGGTATTGCCCTTGAGCCTGGGGAACGGGTCCTTCAGCGGGGAGTGCGAGAGGCTGGACATCGCGTGGGATGCTTCCGTCAGCTGCGGCAGCCCGCTCGCCCGCTACGGCAATCACAGCGTGGGCAAACTGCCGCTCGCCACGTGCCATGAGAACTGGGTGTATAAACAGCCCCACTCATCCATCGTCAGCGAGGTAAGGAAAATCCCCGTCCCCTAACCAGCGACTTCCGTCACCGTGCGGGATTGTGGCAGTAAAACAGGATTGCTGCTGCGAGGGTCGATGCTTTGGTGTCTGGTTTGCCTTCCTGGGTTTGTTTCGTTCCGAGTCACAAGCAAATTGGGACAATGAGTATGACCAAGTGCCAGAGCCAAACTTTTAGGGAAAGGTGATCTGATCTGAAGAGTGGCTCTCCAAAGCCACGCAAAGCCAAACACCCCACACAGAGATTACTCTGTCATAAAAGGACTGTCAGGTTAAAATAAAGAGTGAAGTCCTTGCAGCTGAGGCTTCTGGTGCTCAATTATGGGCTAGAAACTTTGGTGGTGTAAACCCCAAGTGTAGCTGATACCACTTGATGATCTAGATGACTTTATATTATCCATACTCTATATTTTCAGCAGGGAACACTAAAGTCTGCAGGTAATAAATAAACCTTGTGGCAGACTGCCCTTCTGAGATCTGACAGGAGTCAGCAGAAATGACTGTGCTTACCAAAGAAAAAAAAACAATCACACTTTTTTGCCCAAAGCTATCATTCAGCTCTTCCTGAAACGTCAGAGAACTGCAGACTGATACCACAGTGCTGGCAAATGTAGTGGCTTTATAATGAGTCTGAGAAAGGCCATTTAAGTTCCTTTGCTAGGAGATCCTCTGTGTAATCTGTAATTGTGCTGTGGATGGGCTGTGGTCTGGCTCCACCACAGAGGTTGCACTCCTAGGAGTGTGTATTTTAAGGTTCATCCTGACAGTAACTGTCACCAATGCAGTGATGAAAAACATGAAGTGTGCTTAGAGGGTTGGCTAGGAAATCATCTAGGTGCACTGCAAAATGTGCCAGCACAGCTGTGGGCTCTGGTTCCTGTCTGTCTCACCTGCCTCTTGCCACGGTCTTTAACTAGGTGCTTGCACTGGAGTCGTGCCCTCCGAAACACGCAGCAGGGAACAGCAGGCGAAGCCCTGAACAAGCACTGGGCTGGAAAGCGGTGCCTATTCCGACCTTTCACTTCACCATCCTTCCCCCCATCCAGCTGGGACAGCTGGACCTGCTCACAGGCTCCAGGCTCTTCAGAGCAGCAGCTTTGTGCCCTGAGCACTGCATCCGACCTGAGCAGCTCCAGCCAGGATCTATGGTCAGGAGAAGGTAAATCAGAGCACCTGGCTGGCCCTAGAGAGAAGCTTCAGAACAAGCTTTTATGTATGATCACCAAAATCAAGGCCTTTTGGAGGGCTACAAGTGACACGCAGGGAGCTGGTGTCAAACTTTGGTCCCTGGGAATGACGTACCTCTGCCTGTGCGGGCAGTGGCAGACAGGGCTGGGTGGGCAGGAGGATGAATGCTGCCCAGGAGCCACGGCCTGGCGCCGGAGTGAATTGCGAGGAGCGGCCGTGGTGGGAAGGTTATGCTGCTGCCTCCAAAGTACCTCTGCTGGGGCTTTGAAAGGGGTTAGGTCACAGAGTCTTTTACTTGGGCAATCTGTGATAGCCGTTCGCCTCAGAGCTTATAAGTAGAAATGTAGACATTCCTTTTCTTCTGTTGTTCGTTTTCTTTCCCTTCCGCCTTGCTATAAGTAAAAGCATGTAAGTGTGTCCATAAGACTGTGCTCAGAATCTGTTTATGGCAGCAGTTTGTGTACCTAGCAAAGCCACTGTGATTTTCCAGCAGCACTGAGCGACTGGGTACAGCTAAAAGAAAACGAAACCAGTGTTTGTGTTGCAGCAATAAATGGGAGTGAAAGGTTCAATGTTCTCTGGCAAAGACCTTGCCCATCTGCACCTTCTTGCCCTCTCCTCCTGGGGAAACCCTCCCGGGCCAGAGAACGGATGAAAGGATGCTTGTGGAAATGCTCCCCACCTGTGCTCCCAAATGCAAACATTGGGAAAGCCAGGGAGTAACTGCCTGCAAGCAGCAATAGTCTGGCACTGCCTGCCCCTGTGCTGGGGCAGCAGGTCGCATCATCAGTGTCACTGCTGCTCCTAGAGGGACGCTTGCTGGCCGGGGGCATCTCGGCCAGAGGGTGCTGGGCTGTGACCTGTGGCACTTGTGTCCTATTCCTAATTTCGCAACATTTGCCAGATAAATCACATCCCAAGACGCTCTGTTTCTTCGACTAAAGAGGAAGCTTGTGGCATGCACATCCTGGCTTAATTGCTTTGAGATCAGCTATTAAAAGGACCTTGATATCTATTAGTGTGTTACACATCCCACAAAAACAATTTAAATCCCAGACTTCATTTAGTCTCCTCTTGCTCAACTGAGGCTCTGACAAATCATGACTCAATTTAAGCAGGTCTGTGCTCTGTTTTAACGTCACGAAACAGATCTTTTCTCATGTGTCTACTTGTAAATACTGTATTTTGTCCGTGTATGCAGAAATGTTTCTGCTTCTTTCAACTATCCTAAGATTTCTGGCACTTTTTTTCTGGCTGAATCAGCAGTGGAAGTGACCAGGCAGGCCAAATTAAAAGGGTGAGTTACATGACAATCTGAGGACATATGTTCTGGGAGAAAGAGTAGGGGGAGGAAAAATGGCAGGATACTGAAGGAGTTCTTCCAGACCTATGGCAAGCGCAGATCTAGCATGGATTTGCAGTGTGCCGGGGAAGGCAGAGGGCAAATTCAGGCATGTAAAGCCTTCGCTGGGAAAAGTTGTCATATCATGGAGCAGGTCTAGCAGCCAAACCACAGGCTATCGCAATCAGTTCTGAGCACCCTGAAGAAGTTAAACCATACAGCTGGAGGGACTGATTCACGAGGAGCTGTCAAATGAATGGTGTTGCAGTACCTGACTTCATTGCTGTGATTTGTGCATGACTGGAGCATGCTGCTTGCTGGCTGCTCTCTCATCTTAGCTAGCTATCTTCTGCAAAGGCATTCACAGTAGCATTAGCAGAAGGAAGTGGAAGAAAAAGGGGAAATGTGGACTGATAAAAAGCACCCACTGCTTTGTAAGCAGTACCTGAGGTGCCTGCTGCATCACCTGCTACAGTGGCACTCCTGAGTCTCAGTGCTGGGCTACAGCAGGGTGCCAGGAGAACATACCAGGGCTTTCCTCCTTCAGGACTTGAGAAGAAGAGTGAAATCTATTAAGAAATCCTCACAGGAGCAACACGTGGCAAAGCCAGTTACCTTGGTCTAGTGACAGGTGACAAAACACTGCTAAAGGTTCCCTTTTCTTTTCATGTTTAATGGGCACTGAGAGCAGGTCTCTACTTCTGCAGTGACATGCCTAAGGGTCTCTGTGCTCCGCTGCTTTAGGTCAGGCTTTTCCATGAGGGTAATCCAAATCAGAGGAGGAGTTGTCCACTGGTGCTGCACACACAGCCCAGCACTATGATGCCTGAATTAGAGTCAAGCAAACTGGATCTAGGATGACGTAAAGTTTTCAAGAGATCAGCAAAGTCCTCCACTATGTGTAAAACTTGGCAGTGACCCCTCTGATGCAATGGTGTCGTAGGTGGTGGATCTGCGCAGAGGACCTTGGCCCGGTGCAATCTGCTCCTGTTTATTTGAGCAAGTCTTACACAGCTCCCTGTGAAACTGGAAGATGTGACTGCGTGCGTCAGCAGCGGGATGGGGATCCAATGGCTTCTCAGATTTTGCTTGGAGAGGGAGGCTGAGGGAGTAATTATCGAGCTAAATCCATTCTTGGCTCATGCCAGCTGATGCCATCTGAAACGATGCTGGTTGTAGCAGGTGGCTGGTGCTGCTTGGGGGGGGAAGGCTGGTGACAGCAGCACTTCTTTCAGGAGGAGAAGGGCAGGAAAGGACTGTATTTCTGTGCAGTGGATGGAGAAGGAGGAAGAGCAGGACTGTTGAGGGGCTGAGATTGACCGGGGGGGTCACAGCCTCATGCTCTGGCCCAGGGGTCTGGAAGGGAGCCCAGGTCACTTCCTGCACCCCGTAACACTTGAAGTAAGAAATCTGTTGCCTGCCATTCCTGCTGGGTGAGCCCTGCAAGGGACAAACTTACCCAGTACATACGGAAGACAATAAACCGAATTTCCCTGGGAAACTGTGCTGAAGACTGAGTCACTGACCTGTGATACTTCTGGGCTTTGGCTCTGTGCACTTTCATCCTGGTGGAGAAAGTCTAGCACTCAGCGAAAGGGTGGCTGGTGATAGTTTGCAAAGCAACAGCCATTTTATTCAGACATTTTTGGCAGTGATGACTCCTAGAGGCATGTGCATGCATTGTGATCGCATATGCAGGTTGACTGGCCTGTGGTGGTGGGTGAAAGGAGGAGGTCTACATGGTCAGCAGCAGCTACAGCACAGCTGGCGTATTTCAGGCTTATTAGCAGCCTTTGTTGGCAGGGGTTCAGCAGAAGGGACCGATTCCAATATGCCCTGTCTACAGCAAGCCTTCACGCCATGGATGATGTCATTTTGAGAGCTGGCAACAATTTATTGCCAAAGCATGAGGTCTGAGGTGGACAAATGATCATCTGAAGAGATCCTATTGCACCTGCTCGAAATAAATCTTACTCCCCTGCTTGCCAGCTGTCTCAGAACATAACAGTCAGCCAGCATTTACAGAGAAACCTCTAAGCAAAGCAATAAAATAAAATAAAAACCTTGAGTTTTCTGATTGTTTTTAGGACAGCTGCTGTTTTCCTCTGCAAGAGATGGTAAGTTTCTCTGCCTCACTCTTGCTTTGGCCATGAATAGACATAAGAAAAAAGAGGGACAGAACAGGTCTTCTGTCCTGGGAGGTTCAATGAGTCCAGGTGATCTGAGTGGCAGGGACGTGAAGGTACCAACTGGGCCATGGCCAACACACAGCGGAGAATCCTCCAAAGCTTTCAAAGCTAAGCTATTCCTCAGGCTCTGAGCCACAGTGCCCTGGGAGCAGGGTAAAGGCTGACTCCATTTGTCCTGTTTAGTGCTCAGCTTGAAACAAGACACGGAGAAGGACAGTGTCCTTGCTTAGTCCATTAAGCACTCTGACAGAAGCTTTGACAGAAAGAGAAAAAAATTGTAATTTCTTCCTTTCCACTGCATGCACTTGGAGGGTGTTTTGTTGCAGTAAGGATGTGTGAAAGATAGCAGTTTGACAGCCCAGAGGACAATAGAGATGGAGAAGCGCTGCCCAGGAACAAATAAGGAACATGCAGCAGCTGCCTGCATCTCCCCAGGTTTCCTTAAATGATGAATATTGCCCTAAACCCTTTGTCACTGGGAGTGGAAAGGTACATCAGCCTCTGGCCACTTGTGTAAATGCCACTTCAAACTTGTGTGTGGGCTCTCAATATGCTGTTGTAATTGTGAGGAATCATTGTAGGTCTCTTTATTGACCAAGGAGTTTCATCCATTGTTTTGAAATTTAATTGTGAGGCATTAAAGTGCTTCCAAACTCCTACTCAAAGTTGCTACATTTTAAGGAGCTTTTAATGACATGCTGTCATTTAAAGCAATGAATTTGTACAGGGACAGATGTGCTGAAGTATTTTGTGACTTGTTCAGTGCATAAAGACCTCTCAGGTACAAGGGGTTACAAGTCTGCGGTTAGTCTACATGTCAAACTAAAATGGAAAATGTTTGCCTTCTGTCAAAGCTGTGAAGAAAAGAGAAGTTGCCACAACCCCCATGTTTCCCAGTCATTAGTCATATATGAGCATTTCTTCTGTTCCCGTCTCTGTTCCCACTCCTATTTGTAGAGATTACTCCACTAATGAACTGCAGGGGCCCAGTGCAAAACCTCTTTCTTCTCCCAGGGAGATCTCACTCAGGTGGTTTGCTGCTGCTTTAGACATCAGCAAAGTGCAGCAGTGCAGCTCCTTCCAGCCACACCACTGCTGGTGTAGTTCTGCACTGGGATTTTGTGTTGACGTTCAGTCCTCAAGCGGGTGGGAAAACTTTCATCACAGGGATATATTTCCAAGCAGGAGTGTATGGCTGCCCATGCTGCAAGGCCGTCGGGGTGGAAGGGACTGATTTTCCCCAGTGTGTTAACGACACTGTGGAGGATGATGTCCCGAAGGAGCTGGTTCCTGCTGCCTGTCTCTGTTGGCAGCACCTCACTTCTGCTTAGGATGGCAGCTCATCGCCAAGGCTAAGAGGAAAGGAGTGCAGATGTGGGTTGTTTATCAGTTTGAGCAGCACAACCTTTTTCAGTCAGCTCCCTAAATGGAAGGAGGCTGTGTTCAGGCACACAATGCTTCTTGTCATACAGCAGGTAGAAATCACGCAGGTGAGCATGGCACTGAATGCGGACAAGTTGCAGGGTTGTGCTGGGTGCACGCACTTGTGCGGTGAGGGGCTTAGCAGGGAACATGGCAATGCTGAGGAAGAGGACGTGCCCTTAGCTGGAGCTGGCTCGCCCGCTTGAAGATTGCAATGAGGATCTGGCTGTCTAGGTTTTAACAAGGTCTAGGTGTAGCCAGCACTACAGAGGTCAACAAATAGGCCAAGTTCAGGGGCAAAAGCCCCTAAGGCTTTTCCTTCTTTTACCGTATCCTCCCCCCCACACTGTAGTAAATGTTTTGGCAAACAAAATTCAAGTCTATGGAGGAAAGGGGACTGAACACAGGACACAATGACATTCGCTTTCTGCTGTTCTGTCCTGGGTGAGCTAATTCAAGTGAAAGCAGAAATGCTTACTTTACGGCATAGACATACACTATGAGAATGCTGTTTGTGGACAGAGACACCTACAAATGCCCAAGGAGGACAGCACGGTAAGCCCTCCTTGCTCCAATGTCTCCAAAATATTTCTCCAGAATATGACCCAAATTTTGCAGCAGCAGGGGTGTGCTGTTGCAGCTGTAGAGGTGACCCTTCTGAAGGGAAACCTCAGCTGGGTCCCAGCTCGCCGAGGGGTGTGTGATGCTCAGCAATGGGCTGCTGGTCTCACATCTCTTCTGCAGCTTATTTTCAACTGGTGTGAGCTATAGCTCTTCTTCCTTGGAGGTGCCAAACTGGAACATGCAGGAAGCAAACAAAGAAAACCAGTCAGACATCTGTGGTCTAGACAGATGGAGAGCCCTAGAGTTTTTGGTTCTTAATGTTACGAATTTTGGAAACCAAGCTGCATCATGGGAGGGTAGTTTGTGATATTTAAAGACCATATGCTGGGATTTTTTTTGTGTGTTAAGAGAAGAGCAAGTACTTTCAGGGAATGGGATCTCCTGTTATTCGCAGTGGGAGATGGTTACTGACAGGGATAGCTCTTCTGTTGCTTGATGCCACCGGATATTTGCATGGAAATGCTGCTGGTCGGTGAGCCCCTCGCAACATGGACTGCATCTGCCTGGGCATAGGAGCAGCCTGTGTGGTAGGAGTAAACTTGAGCCCATGCACAGCCAGGTATATGACCTCTGTTCAGGAACAGAGAGTAGGCACCACTCCACCCTTCTGTGGAGGCTGCTAGCAAGCAACACGGGTGGTGTTTTGGGGGGCTGGTATATGAGACGACTACCGGCTAGCTGCAGACAAGTTGAAATCCTGGGTAAGCAGATGCAGAAGCTTTTCCTCCACATGATGCCAGTGGGGATAACTATCAGGCACAACCAAACCAGGTCACAGCTGAATAGGTGACGTGGCACTGTCGGGTGGCTTAAATAAAAAAAAAGATCTCTGCAGGGTGTGCAATTCTCTTTCAAAGGTTACAGTCTCCTCTAAAGGTTATGTTTGCAAACGAAAAGCGAGACATTTGCAGGGCATTGACTTAAATGCTAGGTGCTACATCAAGCAAACAGAAAAGGTCTGAGAATGCTTATCTGTACCAGAAGTTATTTAAATACTTAGAAAATAGCGAAGCGCAGGACTAACTTAGGAGAGTACAGTTAGTGTATTATCACTAATATCTTCAGAAAGAACTCATAGTTTCTTAGAAATTTTCTGCATTTTCCTTTTTTGAGAATATTTAAATCGTTGACTATGTTGTTAGCCAAGACCTAGCTTCAGCTGCCACGTAAATAATCTGAAATTGCTGTTCAGAAGAAAGAGATCTCTCAAGTAAAGATATTTTTCCCCTCTCTGTTTCTGGTACATATTTGTCCTCCTGCCCTCTTTCATGGCACCTTATCCGTTGCCTGTTTATAATAAAGAGGGGTCAAATTATTCTAAAAAATAAATATACACTTTGAAAAAAGATCAAAAGTATAAACCTTGAAGGCCAGTGCTTTCAGCAGGCACTGGGGCAGGCTGGCTACTTGCCTGGGCACAGCTCCAGTGCTGTCTGGTGCAGCCACCCACCACCACCCTGGGAGCTTTGGAAATTTCCCTCTGGTCCTTGAAGGACAGATGCCCTTCCTGGGAGAGGGGCTCTGCAGTGCGCTGAGGGTGCCAGGCCGGCACCATCCCATGGCTGAATGGGCAGCATGCCTCTCCTCCTGGGGGGCAGCCATCCAATGACAGTGCTCCCCGTGCCATCACCTGGGCTGCAGGGATAGCCTCCTGGGCCTTGGGAAACCTGCTGTGTCAGCTGGGGGAGAGCTGTAATCACAATGCAGCTTATAGTGTTAGAAATTTGCAGCTTGGTCTCTGAAATCGACAACTGATATTAGGGGTGAGCGGATTTTAAGTGATCTACAGTGTTTTTATTTCTGGATTTTATGTCTATGTAAGCATCATCTCATTTTGACATTGCTTTAATGGTTTTACTACATTCATCTTTTAATTTTGTTCTCACACTAATTTATTGCTGTTTCTGGTGAGGCAATAACACTCTTGCTCCCTTCCTCATTCTCTCCTCGGCTTATAAGGGGGAGTCCTCTCTCATGACCATCTTCTTGAGGAGCAATTACAAGTCTTGGAGTATGCTTTGCTCTCTGACTCAGGCAATTCTGTGAAGGGCTCTTAAACCTGGTACTGTACGAAGCCCTCCCTGCTGATCTACCAGCCTGGTATTTCTCTCCAAGGTCTTGATCTTCCAAGGAACCGAGCTGCTTGTAAGGTGTTGAGTGAGCTTAACCTTCACTGGAAGATAACTCGGTCTGCAGAGCATGGGCTCAGATCTGTCTGTCATTCCTGGGGACTGCTAGCAGAGAGGTGTGAGGGCTCCTCTCTGCCTCTCTGGGGAGTGGTGGTCCCAGGGTCACTCCACAAGCGTCTGCTGGAAGCAGAATATAATGGTGCAAAGGTTCACGTTAAACAATATTCAGAGCTGGAGCACAGATGCAGGTTGAGGCTGGCCTCTGTCATACTCCATTGCTATAAATGATTTTTGAAAAAGAGGTGACACCCAGAGTAATATGAGCAGGGAAATGCCCTCAGCCTGGTAAGAGCAGAGGGCAGTTAAAGACCCCACCAGAGATGAGACTCTGGAAGGTCAGTGATGCCTGTGCATGCCGTGGAGCCTCCACCCGGGGAGATGCTGAAAGCCTCACCAGACAAGGACTGGAGCAATCAGCTTTGATGTGAATTTGGATATAAGCTCAAAGCAAGTCCTGCTGTGAGTGTGGGTTTGGGTCAGAGGGCTCCAGAGGTCCCTTCCTACCTAAAGTTCTTCATCATTCCGGGAGATGTGGGCAACAGCAGGAGTAACCCTAAGCAACAGCTGAGTCTGTATTTGCAAGCACTGAGCGAAGTCACTGGACCAGCTCCCTAATGCTGATTTTCCACCCAGGCTGTGCTCAGCCCCCAGTGTCTCCCACAGGAAAACACAAGAGGGTTTTTATAGCCTGTAGTGAGCACAGCCCCTCTCGGAGAGCCTGGGAAGACGGCTGGGAAAAGCCAGCATACCACAGCCAGCTCTGAAGCCACCAGTAGCAAGCGACAAGAAATAACAGAGCATTTTGTGAAACAGCCTGTGGTATTAGGCTCTGAGGTCTCACCAGAGCTGTCAGCTCCATGGCAGAGTGTGGGGTCTCTCCTGCTGGCACCGGTCTGACCAAAAACCCACAGGGAAGAGTGCATCTATGTGGTGAGACAAGAGACAAGCAAGGAGGGTGAAAGACCTGTGTTGTGCTTTGAGGTCCCATGAGAGCTGTCGCTGCATGGTGCAAAAGCTTGGCTGAGCAGCGACATTCAGTACCCGAGTGCATCACCTGTGCCTGAAGCACAGGCCAAGCTGGCCAGAGGAGCTGTGCAAGTGACCCCCCAGTCGGGTGATGCATATTCCTCTCCGTGCACATGCAAGCCCAGCAGCCATCCAGACGGTCCCCTTGGTGCATACATGGCAGGGCCAGCATGTCCAGCACAGGTCCTGGCTGGGGGACTCTCACCAGACACGTGGCTGGTGGTGTGCCTAGCTCAGTACAGCTCTGGTTAAATCAGAGTAATTTCCTTAAGCTCATGTGAAGCCACTCTTCCCGCTTGCCCTCTCTGCCCAACTCTTCCTGTGGTTATTTCCCTTTCAGCAGCACAGTTCTGAAGCTGATACTTTCTTTTAGCTGGTTTTTAGCCCTCTGGTAAACTGTAGAGCCCTGTGCAGGTGGCTTCAGATGCTCCTTTGAGCGACCAAACCTCTGTCATCAACACAGTTGACTGCATTGCCATTTAAAATCTTCTCTGAATGGTCATTCTCATGAAAAAACTCTGCTTCCCAAAGCTGCAACTTTTGATACTGTTTGCCAGGGTTGTCATAGTTTCAAGAAGCAAGAGGTTAAGCAGTGTTTGAAGTCTGAAAGTTCTGCTCTATGTTCAGGCTATTTTAGGAACACATTGCAATAGCTCTTCAGTACGACAGCTGAGAGCAGGTTTTATTCCCCTCGGTGGAAGCTGAGGTTTCTGCAGGTCCTGCTCAAGTTTTACAGAAGTGGAAGCCAAATGCTGATGGCCTAGCTTGGCTGAAAGGTGGCCAGCCAGGCTCTGCAGAATAACAGGGTTGACGTCAAAACCATGACTTTGTTTAAAGTCAGTAGGGGTGGGATATCTATCAGGTTGGGGACCTATGAGGTTACTAGCCAAGTTCTTCCTCACAGTTGTGAGAGCTGGAAACCGCAGTTCTCAGCCACAAAATTCCCAGATCTGAGACTTCAAGAAGAACAAAAAGCTGCAAAAAACCCCAAATCCTGGACTGCCAGGAAAATCCTCATAATTAACAATGATTCTGCTGTGGTTACTGTCAGTGACAGTGCTAATAGCACATCTGGAACCCAAACTGAAGAGTTTAATTTCAAAAAGTGAAGAATAGCCCAGGGAAATGAGTGTGAATGGCACCTGCATGGAGTTCAGAATATTAAAAGAAATGGTTTCTTATTTAGGTACATAAATAAATATTTAAGATTAAGAAAAAATTAATTATTAATAAACATTAAATAAAAATTAAGTATTACTTTTTCGTGTGTGTGTCCAGAATCAGGCTCAGTGACATCCAAGTTTGGGTGCCTTCTGTATCTCCTGTGTAGGCACCTGTGAAATCTCAGGCTCAGGCAATACTCGCTGGAGATTACAGCAGGCAAATGGGCTAAGACAGAGCTTGGGCTCATGGCACTGAATTTCAGAGTCTGGAGAATAGTGAGTGGCAGAAGAGGCTCTTAATCTTCTCTCTAAACAACCCTGTGGCCACCCCGTTCAAACACTGGTATTGTGGTATGCGTTGTGGTGAGCACAAATGTGACACACTGTGTGTGCCTCAGCAACCAGCACCTTGTCAGCGATGATGACTTCCTTCAGCTCATGCCTGAAAGCAAAAGGGTCTCTCTAGAGTGAATGGTGGCAGCTGCTGTTGTCTGTGGCTTGCCTTGGTCCTGAAGCCACTTTGTTCCTAAGGTTACCCCAGGTATGGACCGAAACCTCTCACTCGACTCCCATAAGGTCTGTAGAACATGGCAGACAGCTGTCTTCTCAAAGAACCTCTAAAGTAATTTCCAGATACATGCTGTCAGATAACTACTTTATTTTTAGTTTCATTTTTGTTTTAACTCCCAGTCCCTTTGTCTTCCTTCCTCTCACCCACTTCCCTCTTCCTTTCGTCCCTGCTTGTCCCCATCCCCATCCCCATCCCTGTTAACGAATTCTTCAGATATGCACCAATGTAACATGTTAGTGAGTTATGGCTACTGCAGTACAAAGAAGAGAAAAGTCTGGGAAAGCTACACCAAAATGCATATTCATTGTGTCTGAAATCCATGTGAGATCTGTTTTCAGTTTCCTCAGAAGACATAAGTTTTTTGCTTTTATCTAGAAGGCACTCAGAAAAGGAATTAAACCGTTTCTATAAGGTGATGTTTTCACTGGCTGTAGCTGCGCACCCTTATTCTGCACTAAACAAAGTCATGGCTTTGCCTTGGCAACATATTTAACAGAGTTGTGTTTGGTTTGCAAAAGAGCAATTTGCTTTCCGTATCTGGGCAACTGATGTATGAAACACAGCATCCTTTTGGCAAGGAGCTCTCCCTCTATCTTTGCGACAGCTTGAAGAGTGCTTGCTACGGCTGCCCTTCCCTGGCCCACTGGTGCATGCTGTTGAACAAGCACGTTTGAACTTCGCATTCCCTGTCCCTTTCCCTTCCCCTTCCCGCCTGGTCCTATGCAGTTTCCACAACGTTTTGCCCTGGGGATAATGAATGTCTCACCTGGGGTCTTTACACTTCTCTCTTGTTCCCGCAGTATAACCTTGTGTGCGGCAATGCCTGGATGCTGGATCTCTCACAGGCTATCCTCAATCTGGGGTTTCTGGCCGGCGCATTCACCCTGGGCTACGCTGCAGACAGGTACTGTATAAGCGCTGCTGTCCTTTGATGTTTTCAGAGGTAAAATCGTTTGCAGTGGCACTCGCAATAAGCATGCGTCAACACTACAGAGGTTTGATTCACTTTGGATAAATGTCCCCAGCCCGGTGACCAAAGCCAATGTAATCTTCGCTTCCTTTTCGGCTGGAAACTTCATGCAGTCATACTTACTTATCCAGTTTGGACTTTAGAATGTGAAGAAAAGAGCTTTCCTTGTGGTTTCTGATGTGTTCTGTGCACATCTGGACCCAGGAAGGGCAGAAGGACTCAGAAATGAAAAGGAAGCATTCAAAGGAATTTTGTGGACTGGTGTTTACTGGAGGATGTTTAATAGCATCACTGATGAAGAAAGCAGCTACTCGAAGAAAGCAGCTACTCAAAGAAAGAAGGAAAGGACTCAGTATGGTAACTCCATTCACAGGCTGGACTCACACACTTACCACCAAGGTCATAGCTTCCTCCAGCCAGTCCTCAACTGTATTAGCGCTGGATGAATACCAAGGAAAAGATGTGGGTGATACTCAGCCTTGAGCAGCCAACCTGCCCGGGAGCAGGGAGCTCCCATTACCTCTAGCTTGCTCTTAGACTATAGGACAGAGACTGGTTTGTGCTTTGTGCTGGTAATTAATGGTGGTCAGCCTATGCATTGGCTGAGAGCAGCACTGGCGATTTCAATGGTAGAGCGTATTTCTTCAGTTCATAATATACTTTCTTTCTGCCTATTTTATTTTTCTTTGGTATCTGTAATAATAGTAATAATAAAGTATGATTTCTTTGTAGGTAGGAATACTTACAGAATTATCTGGAGTGTCATCTTAGATAACAAATTTTGAACTAACAAACAAAAGTACTTTCAAGGAAAACCTCATCTTTCAGAGGGATATAGTAATAAGGGAAAAAACGAGGCAGAAAAGATGCCATGGCACTGGCTAACTTAAAATATCTCTGCTCAGTGTCTGGCTGGGCAGTTGTGATACTAACACCTGAAGACTGTGTAAGAGTAGCGATATTACAGCTAATTATTAAAATACAATAATATGTCTAGGAGTGCTTGTGTATTAAGCATAATGTAACTACCATACAACTATGAATGTTGTATGTGGATAGCATTGAGGGAATGTGCTGCAGCCTGATCATCAGACTCTTGTCTCCTTGACAGCACTCAAAAGAACAGACCTGGTTGAAAATACCCTGATTTTTGTCCCATCGAAATTCTTCTCATGAAACCTTTTGAATGAAAAATGAACAAACAAATATTCCCTCACATTTTGGCAAGATACACAGCTGCATCAGTGTTCACATTTTTGTCTTCTTAAAACAGCAACAATAACAACAGAGAAGAGATCAAAACTGAAATTCTAGTTGTGTCCCAAGGACACAGTTACCATGAAACTACAGGCAGGTTTTGTTGTTTGTTTTTTTTTTTTTTTTAATTACGCCTTACCTTGGGCACACCTTTTAATAATGACGTTTTTTTGCTGGAAAATAAGACTCATGAATACATTAGGCAGACTTTGAAAACAAGTGATTTAAACCTAAACAAAACACTGGAAAATGACATACAGTAATTAAAGAAGAAATTACTTACTTTCACAGAGCTGTCTGTAATTACTGTTACGAGAGTAATATGTGAAAACAGAAATCCCCAACAAAATTGCCCTTATTTCAACTGGATCAAAAGTCTGAACTGTAACTTATGGGACATAGTTTAGATACAAAAAGACAAACTGTTTTCTAAAACAAAAGGGGGCCTGTTAAGGACATCACCAGTTTTAAAATTAGTAACATAAAGGCAGTGATAACTACCACAGGGAAAAAAGACCCGTATCTCAAGGGCCAACTCTACAAAGTTTCAGGCAGCCTTCCTTTGGAACAAGGCCGATCTCAAAAAGGCACTTTCAGATCTAGCATTAAAATGAGATGCCAGGAAAAAAAATATCTTTGTGTCTTTTCATAATTATCACTTTCTTTCCCTTTTTCAACAGATATGGCAGAATCCTCATCTACCTGCTCTCCTGTCTTGGAGTTGGGATATGTGGTATCATAGTGGCATTCGCACCAAACTTCACTGTATTTTTGATCTTCCGTTTTCTCCAAGGTGTGTTTGGCAAGGGAACGTGGATGACATGCTATGTGATAGGTGAGAGCTGTTATCTTCTTTGTTTTTTGGTTAAGAAAAGTGAGGAATATTCAGAGGACAGGGAGTCTGGATACATCTGCTCCTGATAATATTTTTTCTTGGCAAGAAAGCACTGGTCCTGGGGTCAGCAGGCAATGAATAACCCAAGTCCATTCTAGTTAGTGCATTTGTCCTCCAAGACAAGGTGCCTGCATGCAAATTGTAATTTGGCATCATCATGGTCTGGGCTCATGCCTGAACTGAATATTTGAGGAAGCAGTCACTGGTTTGTCCAGACCATGCTGGGGACCTCTCTGGCAGCTAAGCAGTACAATGTTTCCTTACCTGGCAACGTCTGCTAATTCGCTGGTACAGAGGCAGCCTCTGAGAATGGCAGCAAGTGCAAACTCTTTCTGGCATTCAGTACTGATACAGGATGGAAATGAGCATCAGTGTACGTGCCTGCCTGACCTCACAGGATCCCACAGAGAAGAGAGAGGAAGAAGTAATACATGAGGGCAGACTAACAAGAGTAACATGTCCTTCAGAACAGTCCAGGATCTCCTTTCATGCCCATCACTGTGGTACTCGAATATGCCTGTGAGCAGCTGGCCATAGGTAATTCAGTGGCAAAGCAACACTTTCTGCTGATGTTATCTGAGGACTTCTATGGCTGTCTGATCTGTGGATTCCAATGCAGAGTAATTAATAGAAATAATTAAGAGGTGAAGGAGCGGAATGTCTATATGTCTTATTACACAGAAGATCACCAAGATGATCAATATCTACAGAGCTAGCCCCAGTTAAACCAGATACACTAACAGGGACGTGGTTAATTTTGCAGAGTCTGAGCATCTTCCACAGGTGCTCAGAGGAGTTAACTGCTTTTCCTCACTGGGAGCAGAGACACTCGGATGGCTGCTTGTCATTCTTTAGCTGGGAGATTTTGCTTAGTGCCAGGGTGGACAACAGGGTCACAGAATCACAGAATAGTAGGCTCAGCAGGAGGGTTGGACTAGACGACCCACAGAGGTCCCTTCCAAACCCTACTATTCTCTGACATGGGTCCATGTGAGGATTATTATTTTCTGAAAAGGAAAAGGAAGGGAATCTTTTTTTAAATAGCATCAAAACAGCAGGGATCCAGACCCTTTGATAGGTTATAGTCATGTCCCAGCGATGAAGCTTCTTGCATAACAAGCTTATTTTTCATGAGAAAAGGGTATTGTTGTGACACCTTGAATAACTGCCAGGTTCAGAAAGCGAAACTCCTCTCTAGAGCATGAAATAGTATGACATTGGGGAAAACATCCTACTAGATTTGAGATGTCAGATTTACTTAAAAAGAAAATCAGCCATTCATTAGTCTACTATGATAATCCAAAACACAGTGATAACATCATTATATAGTGCAAAAATTTGTGCCATCACTGTAGTCTGTGAGGCCTGTGACAATTTTTTTAACTGCCCAGTGGAATTTAGACAAGTGAGAGCAGAATTCCAACCAGATGTAAACAGTTACAGTGACACCTGGGAAGACTGTGCTGATGTATGTGCAAACATACCCATCTAGCCCTCTCAGCATCTAAAGCCCAGAAGCACCTAAGTTTTCTGGGAAAAGTTACGCTGCTGAGTAGCTCAGGTCCAAGATACAGTGAAAGGACCAGAAGCTGCTTTTCCCGTCACTTCCAAGCATGTGGCCTGAGATCTTACCTTAAAACTTTGGCAAGTACTCTAACCAGCAAAATATTTCATGACAGACCCATGGCTTCCTTAAAATGGCCAAGTTTTAACAGAAAGGAACGTTTTGCAATGCTCAGATCAGACTACCTGTCTTTAGGGAAAGGTTCAGAGAGACGATATCCTGAGGGACAGTGTATTACCGCAGCCCTAAGCAAGGTGCTTAATTCTTGGAGAGACTGATTCGACCTAAATCCCTTCAGGTATCTACTCCTATGTCCCATGATCCCCTGGAGTACTTACCAACCTAACATCTTTTAAGAGGCATATACAGATCATTGGTTTTGTTGCACCAGGAGGATGGTTGCCATTAATACGTCTCCCAAACTACTGATCTGTGCTTCAGAATCACAACAGACTGCCCCAAGAACCTCTATTTGCTTTTACACAGAACCTGGCTCTTTCCGGGACAGTGCTGAGCAGTTACCTTTAGGCAATAGAGTTGCCCCTGAGCTATGCAGACATGATGAATAGTCAATGGAAGTAGTAATGGTGTCATATCTCTCTACATTGCCAGCTGAAACGAATCACTATTACTTGAAAAATTGTGTCTTGTTTAGTAAAATAATAAAAAAAAAGACAGAAGTGTTTTCTGTGTATTGTAAGCAAAGCTAACATCCTCTACTTTTACTCTGAAGGCTAGGTAGCAGTGGTAGTTTTGAAACAAACAAGAGACATCTTCATGCATTGCTCATCTCAACTATGGATCTCGTGGCCATGGGATATTGCCTGTAATATGGGCTTACATGGATTTCAGAAGCGATTAGACACCTTCACAAAATAAAAAATCCACAAAAGGATTAAAAGAAACCAACCCAAAGGCTATGTTTGTTCTAGTAAATAAAACAAATTGTAGACCATACCCTAGCCCTCAGAGCAACCAGCATGGTATGACTAAACTCTCTTCCCCATAGACACCTTGTCCATACTATCTGCTGGAAGCAGTCCTTGCCTGGAGGATCCTCTAGTCTAGGGCATGGGCCAAAACTGGGCCAAGGAGAGTGCTAACAATTTACGACTTAAGCATGATCATGATGAAATCTCAAACGCCTGTTCTGACCCTATTTAATTCATTAGTAAACCTGCAGTCAGAGGCCCCTCTAGCTGCACAATGGTGGGTGAATTGCTGAAGAGGTGTCACCCTTGTTTGCTCTGGACAGCTTTCGTGACATTCTTACACTTCTGATGGTAAGATGCCGGGCTAGACAGACTTTGTGACCTGATACAGTGCTATCCTTCCTTATGTTCCACCACTAATATTTTTCTTCTGACTTAGTTTGGTTTCTGCGTTGTTCATCTTGGCTTTCTCTCTGCTCAGTGACAGAGATCGTTGGTTCTGACCAGCGGATCATTGGGATCGTGATTCAGATATTCTTCACCCTGGGAATTATGATTCTCCCTGGAATTGCGTACTTGGTTCCCACTTGGCAGGGGATCCAGCTGGCCATTTCACTGCCCAACTTCCTCTTCCTGCTCTACTACTGGTAACGTTGCAGTCATTGCTCTTGTCACTATTGCTATTGCTATTCGAGCACCTTGAGACTCCTGCTGTTGTCCCAAGTCTCCAGTGTGCGAGACGTTGTAGATTAGGAAGAAGATTTTGGCATATTGTTGATTTTGGCATTTTTATTTCTTTTTTTAGTGAATTGCAGGCATGCGTTAATTTCCTTTTTCTGCCCAGGATTTACCTTTCTCATCAGCCACAGCTGGCCCTTCACAGAACCCTGCTCTGCTCCTGTTTAGCCTGGGGGTGGCTGTTTATCTGGTGAACTTGACCAAAGTCTGCTTTTCCTGTCAGCCATGGGACCCCACCTTTACCTCCAATTATGTACTCAGTTCAATCCTGAACTTGCCCTACAGGTCCCATAAGTAGGGCAGTACAGCTACTGAGAAAGTAGAGCATTGGGCTGTGGTGAACATCTGCACAGTGGAGTGCAGCCATCCTGAGGGCTGGATCCAAAGAAACTAATCCACATACCCTCTTCCTGCACATGGTTTCCTTAAACATTGCCTGTTGTGAACTTGTGAATCATCTTAACCCTGGGCTAGCAGAAACTGAAACACCAATCAGTAGTATTGCTTTGTGTTCAGTTGATAAAATATGTATACATTTGAGTGTGTGCCTGTGTGTGTCTGTCTTATAATGGTACAGCTAAAAGTTTCCTGGTCTGCCTGTACTCGGTACTATAAGTGTTTAATATTGTCTTTTGTTTCTGTATCCCAAAGACTGAAAAATCAGCATGTTGTGTATTAACACAGGCAAAAGGCAAAGGACTTTGGTTTACTTGTGATGTTAAAGGGCAAAATCCTTATTTATGAATTCTGTGTTCTTACAGGGTGGTTCCTGAATCTCCACGTTGGCTCCTGACACGCAAAAAGGGAGAGAAGGCATTAAAAATCATGCGCAACATTGCAAAACACAATGGGAAATATCTGTCACCACATTATTCAGAGGTACTGTCACCAGTTTGAGCTAAAGGGGTTTTTCTAAACTTTCTTGACCTTTTGAAGGTTCAGTTGTGTTAAAATGCATTCTCCTTACGTGATGTACAACTTTCTTAAAGTGTTACACCAGAACAAGATTGTCATGGGCTGAAAAAAAGAAGTTTGCAAAACAATGAATCAGGTATTTCATTTGAAACACTCATACTTTAAAAACTTGTGGGAAATATCAGAAATTAGCCTGAGGGTCAATGCTATTTCACAGCAGCTGCTGTTTTAGCTGACAGAGTGAGTGGGGGCAGCAGGATCCACTTCCCTGGCTCCTTTGCTAGAACCTCCTTTTACGACTCAAAGAGAAGATGATGTAGAAAATGGGAATTTAAGTATAAATTTGCTTCCATCCTAATAGGGGAAAAATATGCCCCCAAATATGAAATATGGGAAGAACAGTCTGAGATCATTATTTAGAAAATAGGACAATATATGTTAGAATTACAGTCCTTTGACAAGTACTCTTGATGGAACGGAAAGGAGTGATGCATTTGAATTGACACTATCGTGTCATTGCAGCTTTTGCCTTGTTCTGTGCTGGGTAGCATTGCCTGGCTCCGTGTTTACCACGGCATTGGTCTTCTGGTTCAGTGACGACAACAGATGTGGACAAGGTTCCTGTTCTGTAACAAATCAGGTCTGGAGCCTAAATGCTAGCTTTAGTAATATTAGAAATCATTATTTGAACTAAGGAAAACATCTTCAATTTTTTAGCGCACAGCAGCCCAGAGGTGGCTACTGAACACACGACAGGTATTTCAGAAAGAAATTGTGATTTTGTTATTGAAAAGGAATGATCTACATAAAATGTCCACTTATCACTACACAGTAGCATCCTTTATGTCTACATACATGCATATGCATATACATTGATTTCTATACGTATACAAATTATCATGTGTGACTTTTAACTGAATTTTCGCTAAGACCAAAGGCAAAAACTTTGGGATGGCAGTGTTTGGAGGAGACTGATGTGTTCTATCCTGTCAGGAAAGGACATCATGACGTGTGTGCTTTGTAACATGTAGTTGGCAACCTGGGTTCCCATAGCTTGATATCTTACCTAGATATTTCTCATTGCTCTTCTTAAGCAAGGGAGAACCTGAGAATTTAGACCAGCTTATCCAAAAAAGTGGGATTTCTTCATGAAAATCCTAGAGTATCATTCTGAATGAAACTCAGGCAGTATTTATTGGCACTCTTCTGAGACACCAGATAGCTGTTCCCAAAGATAGGATTTTATTTACCTGGTGAGAAACAGGCTCCATAAATCATCCAGCCAGCCTGAGCAGCTCTGCTTATTCAGGACCATTTCTGCTATAAATATAGACCTTGCATGAAGTGCACACAGGAAGAGGTATGTGGCAACAGAAGTAGTATAGAAATGGCCAGTTGATTTATACCAATATTCCACTATCTTTCCCTTCATAAAGTGTATGCTAATGACAGTTAATAACAGTCCTGGCAAGTTAAAGTTCACACAACAGGTTCCATAGAGAAGCTGGGCCCTAACCTATACTATGCCTCTTAGGATACGTGACTCTGGACTAACAATTTTGTATAGTCAAAACTACACCTCTCAGCAGAAATGGGTATGCTACAATACATATTTCCACAACCAGCTGATTTATTCATAAGCACCTTGTTTAAGTGCCATAACATTGCTATAATGGCATTTCTATGAGTGTTATGTTGCTCAGGGGAGCACACAAAGGTTAATGGTGGGAGGGGGGTTTGTCAGGGGAACAAGTTATATATAACTTTCTTGGCCAAGAAAGATGTACTAGAGGAGACTGTTGTACATTAGTGAAGCAACATGACAAAAAGAGTTTTGATGAGCAGCAACAAGCTAGGCCAGCAATTAGAGAACCATTTTTCCAGTGGAAGCCAAGGCATCTCTGTGATACCGGCCAAGGTTAGGAAATCACCCTCAGCTGTCCCACAATGCAGAATGAGCTTTGCTAATCTCTTTGGAGTAACATCTTCCACAACTGGAGGGCTGCAGACTGAAACGGATGGGAGACAAACTGAAAAGGCTGATTAATGAGAGAAAAGGGTAAATACATTTATTTTATTTTATGGCTGGGGCATAAACACCAGTGAAATTCCCTCGTCCTGGTCAGCATACCCAGCGCCGAGTGTGGCCCGAGACACGTAGCCCAGATGCAGCTCCCCGTCCATATTCAACCCTCTGTTCCTGCGCCCGCTTTCCTTCTCTGGACATCAGCGTTTTCAAAGCATCACATCCAAATGGAAATGTGTGTCTTTCCTTGCTTTTTGTTTTAAGTTATATTTAATTTTTTTCAGAAGTGTCCCTTTTCATGACCCTAAGCCACTCACAGCTGCAGCAGATTAACCTCCACACATCCAGATTCATGCTGGATCTGTTCCTGGGACCTTTTTAACATACAATGTCTGTAATTCTTGGTGCTGTGCCCAGAAGAGAGAGAGCATCTCCAGGAAGTGCATTAGTTGCAGATTAAGCGTATTTCTCACATTAACTCACATCAGAATTTGCTTTCACAAAGTGACTCCAGAATTTCAGGCAAAGTGCTGCAGGTGTGGAGGGACAGGAAAAAGAGACAGGCATTATCCTTCAATGCATTTTACTAAGATTTTCCAGTATGTCTGTAGCAATTTAATTGACCAAGTCCCTTACATGGCTCTGGATGTAGCAGCATTACATTTTTATTGGCATGCGCAAACCACAGATGACCTTTGTATCTGTAAAACAGATAAACATTTGCTTCTTTTGCTCTGTGAGTTACGACACTGGTACAGTTCAGCTCTGTCCGGAACTCATTAAATTAATTGCAAATTATAAAAATTTTTTTCCCAGTCGCTTGTAATTATCCTAGCGTGGGGTTTTTTTCAAGCTAGTTTTTTTTCTTGGTCTCTGTCCAAAAGCAGAATGGACTGGAAACAGCTGAGTAAGAGCTGCTTCTGGAGAGGGCTGTGGATCAAAAACCTCTTCCCCTTTATATATATTTCTACTATATAGACACACATAGTCATCTATATTTCTAGTATATATTAACTTACATACATATGTATTATAGACATGCATGGATGTACTGTCCTGTGCAGAATTATGCATGTGCAGAATTGTATGTCTATCTTACAAGAATCTTAAAAAATCGTTGCAGAAAAACTGATATGTAATTTGGTGGGACATAAAAATGCCAGGGAAATTGGTTATAAAACTTCCTCCAGAGTTTTCAGATAGTGTATCTTTGGAAACGTGGGCCCTGACATTGAATACCTGACTGCACTGATGTGAATAGCAAAACTCTCCTTGACTTCAAAGAACAAAAAGAGGATTTTTTTCCCTACAAATAGTTGACTTTCCACAATCACTTTTTTCTTCATCCATAAACAATGTTCAGTCATGCTTGAGGTTATTATGATTTTATTAAGACATAAAAATACATGGTAGCAACCATGCTGAATTTATCTTTAGTCCTTTGGCAGACTAGCACCATATTTGCACAAAGTCACAACTGATGGCTGGCAGCCTGCTTTTATAAATATGGTCATGGCAGCTTTATAACCATAATATGAGAGAGTCCAAGAGCAGGGCAGAAACCCAGAAACCTCTGCCTGCCCCAGAAAGGGCTCTGGCATGAAGCAGAAGTGGCAGCGCTTCGAAGAAAACTCCTGGCTGCGATTACAGAAGAAGAGCAAGAGGGCATAGAAAGGAAGGTCAAAAAACTGTGGGCTTTCTCTGTCCACTAACGAACTTTTGCGTCACTCAGTTATGAAAAAGTAATGTGTAAATACATCCAGCCAAATCTCACCATAAAACATCTGTGCTACCTACGATGTGAAAAAATACAGGGTGAAAGATTTGGGCATAGCCCTGGCTGAACCAACGAGACCCTTGGGTGATGCTTTTGGCTTTACCCATGTTCTCATCACAGATCTGCATGTTCCCACGTGCTTCTCCATCCTTTCACCCATGTGTCCCCGCTAGGCAGGACAATTTCTTTGGGTTCCTTTGCCCACATGGGGAGAGGGTGCTGTAGTTGAGAGGATTTGCTCCTCTTTGCTTTTAGGCCTCCTCTCAGGAGCAGGGCAATCACCGAGAGTCTAAGCAGCCAGGCTGCCTGAAATCCTCCTCAAAAGGGCACAACAGGTTTAACCCCCTGTTTGCAACAGCTGCTTTGAGAGCTGATGGCAACCCCAGCCATGGCTGCCAGTTCTTAGGCAGTCTCATGGTTTGTCCCTGCCTAAAACCACCTCTGCCTTCTCTTACTCATCTTCCTCACCTGAAAAATGAACATGTGAACAAAAGGGCTGCCACTTGGCTTGGACATCACGGTTAAAAACTGCTGGCCACAGTCAAAAACAACCTTCATCAGTGTGCCAAATGCTTTTTTGGCCCCACTAATATTCTGGCTCCACAATACCCTGTGGCAGTGAACTCCAACGTGTGAACATGGGCTGTGTGAAATCCTGCCCTTTTCTATTATCATTAAACCTTCTAACTAATGATTTCTTCAAGTCCCTCATTTTGACTTGTTGGAGGAAACTGTGAACAGATTTATTATATTTCATAGGCAGTATGAGGACCATTAATTCATACTTTGCAGGTTTTTTTCTTCCAGGGTAAAAGCCATGTTCAGTACAGTGCTTGTGTATTTTAAGATCCTCTGAATTTCACCGGCTGAATATTTTGTAGCACCTAAACACCTTCACAGGTCTGCTTTTTCTCTCACTCCTCTTTTTTTCCTGCTGCCCAGTTGTGCCACCAGCCATGCTCCCAAGCTCATTGCTTGCTGCTTACCCCCTCTCTCCCTGCTTCCCACAGCCCATTGCTTTGCCCTTCCTGCCATGGTCTCCTCCTCTCTGTCACCTCTGGCAGAAGGCAGCTCTGCTCCCAACGACTCTGATGTGACAACGACCACTTATTGCCTTCCAAGAAATTCCAGGTCAGCCTCTCTCAGTTTACAACAAGGAAATAATTTTTCCGCTCTCAAGTCAAGATAGGGGATTTTTTTTCTGATTTTTGTATGATCACCACTAAGGAAAGCCCACAGCCTTTTCCAGTTATAAGTTATGCGCTCTGCTCTGGAGTGCTAAAAGCAGCAAGCTGGCTCATCAGTACCTCTGCTCGCTGGACTGGATTATTGCTGAGCACCACATTTACATAGAAACTCTGCCCCAGTGCCTGCCTGACCCCCGACAGCTGACACTACTGCTTACTTTTCTCCTCAGATCACTATTGGCAATGAGGAGGTCAGCAACCCCTCCTTTCTCGATCTAGTGAGGACTCCTCAGATGAGGAGGAACACACTCATCCTGATGTACGCCTGGTGAGTGTCCATATCAGTCCAGTTTGTTACCAAGGCAGGGGAGGGTGGTGGTTTGAAGAAAAAATCACTTATGACGTTTAGGGTCTTTCCAGCTGCTTGCAGTCATTTGTTTCCCTCTCAACACCTTTTTCTCTTTGCTGTTTAGGTTCACAAGTGCCCTGATCTACCAAGGGCTTGTCATGCGCCTAGGAATTGTTGGAGGAAACCTCTACCTAGACTTCTTCATCTCAGGAGCTGTGGAGCTGCCTGCTGCTCTCCTAATTTTAGTGACAATTGATCGCATTGGCCGACGCCTTCCCTTTGCTATAAGCAACATCGTGGCTGGAATTGCATGCTTCGTTACTGCTTTCTTGCCAGAAGGTAATTCGCTTCCCAGCATCAGGCTCTTTAGGTCAAAGACTTCTCTCTGAACCCCCTTAAGCAAGGCAGCAGACCACATAAAACTGTAGATAAAAGTAAAAAATGTCTGGTGATGGGGGCAGCATTACAGTCATGGAACAACACGCCTTATTGTGCTTATAAATTGCCCTGGGACTCGTAATGGCCATATCTTTGATGGGTGGTGAGGAACAGCTGGGTGTAGTCTTAGAAAAATATGTATAAGGGCCCTGTACTGTTTTTGAAGGCAAATGCAAGTATACAAACAAAAACGGAAAATACATTCCTTGACTTGGAATACACTTCATGATGTAAGAAATCAGTGATTTAGCAGAGGCAGCTTGGCGGTCTTTTCATTTGCAAATAAAACCTTACAAACGACAACACTTTGTAGGGGCTGTGGCAGACAACCTGGAGATTGTTGCCTTGCCATCACCCTCACAGGGGTCTGAACAATGTTAAGGGGTTGAAGGAAAGATATGGCCTTTGATTAAGTCACTCTTATCTGGTTTCAAGGACAGCTAAAAGGTCTGACATTGCACACAGGCTTCCCAGCATGCCTATCTTTTCTTTGAATTGTTTTCCCTCCTGTATATTTTTTTTATCCCTGGGGAAGCATTTGGAGGTGCTCTGAAGTGGATGTTACCATATCAGCATGATTTACTTTAGTGTAGCTGGGGATTGGCAGCTGAACGGACATTAGAGAGGCTTATTGCTCCCCAGGGATGCTCCTGTCAAAGTAAGGGACAGTCCTGGCACACCTTAGAAGTTTTAGTTCCCTGAGTTATATCGTGGGGCAATCGTTTTCCTAGAGAAGAGCCATGAGAAGCCACTTGAAGAATATGATATGCCCATGAAATTAGGCAGGTTTGTGGTGAGTGCAAAATGAATTCCTTCAAAGAGGTGTGTTAGTTCACCTCTGTCTCAGTTAAGCTCACTTTAAAGGGACTCCTCCAAAAGTATTTCAAATTAATACTGTATGCTTGAGGAGCTGCATTGCTTTAATAGAAGCCAAAATGATGGGGAAGGGAGAGGGATGATCAACAGTCTGTTCCTGGTGCTGGCAGTGGTGGCTGCGCAATTGTGCCCTGGGATGTCATGTTGGTGTCACTTGTTTGCATTTATCGATTTGACCGCTGAAGCCTCCAAAGACTGACTCTGCTGTCCTGGTGGATTGTCCCCACTTCAGTGTGCCTCTCAGAAGAGCCACCCCACGATGAGCAGATGCCTGCTACCCCGTGCTCCTGTGGCAGATTTCCCGATGCAGGGCACAGAAATTCAGGCACGGAGGGCCTGGTCACCATGTCATCTGCTGGCTTTGCCAGCATCATTTCCCACCTGTCAAAAAAGTACAAAGGTCCCACTGGGACAGCGGGGCTGAGGGACTGCCGATCACCTGGAGCTAGGGCTGTTGCAGGAGGAGAAAACAAAGAATGGCGATGGGGAATTACTCCTGCAGGACATCTGCTTCTAGCCTTCATGTGTTCTGGGCAAGGTGCAGCAGGTCTGGGATTGGAGCAGGAGCATCCTGTGGGGTTGGTATGGCCTGAATGAGGGGAGAAAGATGTAGCCTGTGGCCAGTGTGATGCTGTCACCAGCCTGCTGTCGGTAGTGGTGAAGTGTGGAGAGAACCCTGCCCAGGTGAGGAGAGGACGTCCTGGGGAGTAAGATACTTGCAGATGGGACACCTTAGGTCCAAGTCCCTCTTTCCAGAAAAGTCTGTTTATACAGATGGGAAAAGCTGCACTGGCAGCTTATGAGAGCTCTGTCACGCTGGGGTGCTCACACAGTTCAAGTCCCCTGGCAGAGGGAGGAGGCACACAGATGTCACCCCCACCTCGGGGGTCTGATGGGCTGAAGGAGTGCTGGGGACACAACGTGGATTTGTTTTGTTCTTTCCAGCCTTTGCTTTGCTTGCAAATATTTGAAAACAGAACTTTGCAGGGTAAAGGCAGTGTCTCACAACACGGGATGAAATTTGATGAGGGTTTCTTTGGTTGTTTTGGAAGGGAAATAACCCCAAGCATCTAATTTTTCGGTTCAGAGCAAATGGAAATGTTTTCTTGCTCTTCATATTGAAGCTTTGAGAAAACACAGTCACTGCCAGAGCCCTCTCCAGTGGCAGAGCTCCCCTTCTTGCCAGGTTCAGGCTTGTTGTTTCACTCGCCTCCCCACCAGCCTGATCGTGGTTAGACCATACAGATGACCGCCCTCTCCCAGAAGCATTGCAGAAGTGCTTATTGCACTCCTTGTGCCACTCCTCCAGAGGCCACTGGCTTTCCAGAGAGGGAGCGCTGAGGGGTCACACACAGCAAGACGAGGTGGCTCTGCCCTGTGGTGTGGATGTGACCATCGTGGTCCCTGCTGATGTATAAGGGCTCTGCGCTGATGTATGCGGGGCAGTAGCTGGGTGCCAGGGCTCAAGCAGAGCCAGGAGAGCTGGGCAGATCCACTGGGGCCATGTTTAAGACCCCTGGTCCAGTTGTGACAGCTACAAAGACAAACACAAGGGAAGGGAGGGGAAGTGGGAGGATGGCGAGGAGCAGCATGATTAGGAGCATGTCTAATGTGCAATGGCTAGACAAATTATGAAATGTTGTTGGCCTGTTCTAGGGAGAATTATTTTACTGTTGCTGCAGATGCACCCTTAGAGGTAGCTTCTTTGTGATCAGCAAGCTTTGGAAGGTGACTCAATGCTGTCTTTTACAGTGTAACATCCCTATGTAAATAAATGTTCCTTTCCAGAGCACAATTTGGACATGGTCATGGAAGCTTTTAACATTTACTCCCCACCCACACTGTTACGCCCCACAAGAATCTTGAATCAATCGATTGGAAGTGATTTCTGATTCTCCAAAGCAACCTCACATGATGCCAGAAAGTAATAAACACCAGTACAGATTTGTTATCTACAGCAGTGGCCATTCAGTCTGATTTGCACTGATCCAGTGTTTCTGTGATGTAGCTTCTGCTGACAGGGCCTGGGGCTCTCAGAAACGTTCTAATGGCACAGCAAAGCATGCCTCACCCGGGTTTGTTTTTGAATGAACAGATATCCCATGGCTCAAAATGACGGTTGCCACGCTGGGAAGACTGGGCATCACGATGGCTTTTGAAATCGTCTGTCTTGTGAACAGTGAACTGTACCCTACCACACTGAGGTACGTCAAAAGCTCCTGCGAATCTTTCAACTTTTCCCTCTGCTTTTTCCCATTCCCTATTTCGACCACTTTTTAGTAAAACTCAGTTTTCTGCAGAGTTTCCTAACTGAATAGCCTCTGCTCAATGTGGAGGGTATATTCTGACGAGATAGTTTTGGAGCTAAGTCTACATTCTGCTCCTTAAACTGATGGTTCATCTGTTTGGTAGCACCTCTCAAATATCTGGCACACTTTTTCTTTTGCAGAAACTTTGGTGTTTCCCTGTGCTCGAGTTTGTGTGACCTAGGTGGGATCATCGCCCCATTCCTGCTTTTCCGATTAGCAGCCATTTGGTTGGAGCTACCTCTAATTATTTTCAGTAAGATTTGATTTAAAATGGACTTTCGGTTTAAATATCCTCTTCCTAACAAAGCTTTTCTTTCAGGGCAAAAAGTGTAGTGAGTGGCCTCATCTCCCCCTCAAACCAGCCCCTCTCAACCTTCATGCCTAGAGCAAGAGGCTGAATGGCAAATAGGTGAACTGTGGGTGAATTCACGGCACGCTATGGAAAAGCTCAGGTCTGCTTGGGTGATGAGGCTGAAGGAGCATAAAAGAAACAATGTGACATGCTTAAAGACTGAGAAACCTTACGTCTGAGTTCTGTAACGGCAGAGAAGTAAGCTTAATCTCCCAACAGTGGAGGTTAATGTCATTTAAAAAGTACTTGGTTTGGGTTTTTTGGTATATACAGTTATGACTATGGATGTTGTATTAACCCTAACTACTTATTCCTGTCAAACTCTTTTCCTCACTTGCAATTTGGACAAAATGAGCCCCGTGGATTAATTCTGTGGAAAAAAATTAGTTATTTCTAACAAGGAAGTGGGAATCTGTGGCTAAACCAGACTTCCAGGAGATACACGTGACTGGGAAAAAAGTGAAAGGGATAGGATGGAATAAGAAGGAAAACCGGTGCTAATTAAAATTTTAGCTTGAAAACATGGAAAGACAAGAGACATTTTAAAAAATTACCATTATTCCAAGAACAGATTTATATAGAAGTACTGTTCACATTATCTATTTCTGAAATTCTGCTGCTGCTGAATAGAACAAACCGCTGCAGAATCAGAAAGGAACAGAGAGGATTGTGCAGCAGTCAGGGATTTTAGTTTTTGCTCCAGCCCTTCTATTTTGAACTTATTAGGTTCTTTACATTATATCTATGCAGAAAATTATTCCAAAACAACCATTCTTCATGAACTATTTTGGATTGGCTCTCTATCTGAATGCTCTTTCCCAAGGATGAATTTTTATTCTGAATCACATGATCTACTATGGCCATGGATACACAAAGAGAATATTTCAGGAAAATCTCAATGGTGTCAAGAAACATAGACGTATCTTTGTGATAAAGCCCCTTGAACAAAGGCTGATTGGTTTTATGTGAGAAATACCATCCTGGTTTGTAGGCACTTGCCTGTGTGCACTTATCTCAGGTTTTTGACTTCTAAGATCTCCCTTTTGGGGCAATTCAGGCTGCAAATGAACCCCTAGTCCTGAAGTTTTTTGTAATGGTTAAATTAATGTAGCATACAGGTGTTTGATAAGAGTAGGCTAATCAGAAATATCTGTTGCTCTTTAAAAATCTCACTTTAATCTTAATCTGAATAAACTTTCTTCAGTGGATTAAACCTTGAAAATAACAAAAGTAACAATTTTCTTATTGCTTTTCGATTCCTCCAATGTCCATTGTAGGTATTCTGGCAGTTGTCTGCGGGCTGTTAGTATTGCTTTTACCAGAGACAAAAGGAATCTCCTTACCAGAGACAGTGGAGGATGTAGAGCTGCTTTCCAGGTATGATATGTGTTTTCTTACAGTTACTTGGATGAGGTTTCCTGAGGGTGTTCTCCTTCAATCTTGTCAGCTGTCATATATGATTGATGTTTTCCACGTGTCAAAGCAAATTTCTTAGTCAGGTTGATGTTATGAGCAGGTGGTATTTTCCTCACAGAAATGTGAACTTTTCAAAACCACTATGGTGGGTTGTTAAAGAAAATACATGGGGATAGAATCTGTATTTTTATCATGGAGACACAAAGTTGTCTTGTGCACCTCTAGAAGCAGAAAGTAATAGTGTGCGAGAGAGATACTGCAAAATATAGCCTGCAACTCTGCTCAAGAAAACTAGCCACTATCTCAAACCAAGCATCCTGTGAGAAAGGGCCCTTGGTCATGGGAGGATTTCCACAATTTGTGAAGTCATTGAAAAGTCACTTACAAGATGAATTTATAGCTGAAGAGCTACTGGTACAGCTTTCCCACTCCTGGCACGCAGCAAGCCAGACTCTTCACTGTACTGCAGGCATGCAGGGGACATTTACACTTTGGCTTGCTTGGCATTAAATTTCTTGAGGAGCTAGTGCTATACATTAATGTTTCAAACAGTGGCTTTGGATATTACATCAACAACTTTAGCCCACTTCAATGTACAAGCTAAAGAAAGAGGAAATTTTCTATGCAGAAAGTAAATATTTCAGTGCTGAAGCTTGGACTACAACTTGGACTACATCTTTTCCTGTTTCTTTCATGCTTATACCCCTCTTTCCTTCTGTTTCTTCAGTCATTTTGGTAAATGTGGCAAGAAACGGAAACACCAGGACACCAACTCTTACATTTGACCTTTGAAGGATGGCACTGAGTAAAGAAGCCTGTTCCCACACTGGGAATTTGTTCTGCACCTGCCACTACTTCAAAATTTGCTGCAGAGTACGGATTAAACTCCATGTTCTTCTAAGCATAAGGACTTTTAAAACAAATATTGTATTTTTCTATATATATGGAATAAATTCATATTTTCTGAGTATGCTGTTTGCAGGAAGGGAGCACTCTGTGGTTCTTGGCAGAGAACAGAACAGCTTAAAAAAGATGAACTATCCAGCTCAGTGAGCTCTTATTTATTTCTTTATATGTGTGAACCTTTTGTTTTGATTGTTAGCATATACCTTTGGGTGTGAAGGGTTGAAAATGGTACTGCTTGTTTAAGATTTGAGTGACTTTGGGGAAGACAGCATGAGTACTTTAACCTGTTCTGCTTTGCCACTGGAGAATCTGGACAAGCAGAAGATCTGATGGCTCGGGAATGAGGGTGCTGATCAGGGCGGTACTCTCTCTGGTCAGGCTGGATGGGAATCAGAGGCAGGCAGCAGGAGACCCTCGCCCTGGTCAGCTCCTCTTCCCCAGTGAGCCTCAGCCACAAAAGCCCCGCTTCCCTCCCTGGTCAAGTGCTTCCCGAAATGTGGCGGCAGTCCTTGTCCTCTCCTTCCCAGTGCTTTATGTAGACATCACATCCTACACAGGGCATTATCTTTGCAGGTCAGATCATCCTGCTGCCCATTGGTGCCTCCCCCCAGACCAGGCTGGGGCTCATGTGACACCTCATTGTCCTGTCCCCTGGCCAGGGACCCCCGTGTCTCCTGAAGGAAGGGCTTCTGTCTGCTCTCCCCTGTCAGGTGCATTTCCAACCCTCTCTTTAAAGAGCTGGTATTATCCCTTCTAAAACATGCTGCCTGTCCATCCCTACAAACAAAATTCCCTCTCCCTGACCACTGCCAATCTGACACCCCATTTCTGTCTTCTGTCCATGATTATTATTTCTCATCTTTTCGCCTTCGGGTTAAATTATTCGGGTTGTTGACAGGGATGTTAAGCTGTTTTGGGAAGAGGAGCAGGGATGAGATGAGAGCTTTTGTTATGGAGGAAAGTGTTATCAGGTCCTGGTTGTTTCAAGCTGGTGTGTAGCAGAATAGCTTGAACCTGTGGCTCTGCAAGCAGATAGCAGGGACGGCCTGCCTTCCCTTTCAGCGGTATGACCTTCTTCATCAAGCACTGGGTCCTGGCCGCTGACAGGTAAACAATACACTTCTTACCGCAAAGGACTTGAGAAGATGTGGTGTTCAGGAGGTATCCTGTTACCAACAGAGAATTAAATAAGCAAAAGAAAGCCAATGTGCTCTTGTAAATGGCCTTAGAAACTCAGAAAATAACATATTTGGCATAAGCAAATATAGGACTGAGTTTTGAAGGTTCATACCACAAATGAGCAGTGCTAACATTACAGTCAGTGCATCTCAATGACTACTGCTCCAGTCTCACCATCTTAGGAGCACATACAGGCAGGTGCCTGCACAGGGGGATTTCCTACGGTGAGGTCTATACTGTGCGTTTCAACAGTTCCGGACTCTCCCTGCCTTTTCCCAGCAACTGCCCATACCACCAACCCAGCTGGCAGAAAACAGGTCCTTTACTGGTAATCTCGGTCTAAAGTTTGCATACTTAGAGCAATTAGCGATAAAGGGCTGTCTTTCAAGGCTGTTTCTAACTGCCTCTGAGGCATAGTTAAAGGTCAATAGGATGCTTAGCAAAAGTCTGTAGTGACTGAAAGATATGAAATCGAATGAGCATCTCATAATAAAAACGTCTAATTGGTGCTATCTAGAAGACAACCCAAAACTGGAGCTGCTGCTGCAGGGAGAAAACTCGTCCTACACCAGCGTGGTCTTCTGCAGATATCTGTAAACTCGCTGGGTCTGGCTGTCAGAGAACAGCCCTGAACTGGAAGCTGTGGGCTTGCACTGGCTGGGTGCAGTGTCCCAGCGCAGGGCAGGAGCACAGGCACCCAGCCGCAGAGCTCAGCCCTGTCTTCCTCACACCCGGCCAGCCCGCACCCCAGGCACGACCCTGGAGAGCCAAGGTGAGGCGATCAGATGGGGTGCTGCATGAACTGAGCCTCTCTCTTCCTTTTAATGTTTCTTCTTTGTGAATTTTAAAGTTTTTAAATCTGTTTCTTAAACACTACAGCAGTCTGAGAAGGACTGTGGACATTGTTTAAAACTATGGCTTGACAGAGAAATGTCAATACTGTTTGCCAGCTGCTGCTGTTTGTGGACAACTAAAATGTGCTGAGAAGTCAGAGACAGAGACTTGTTTCTGACCTTACAGGATGTTCTTTCTTTTGCATAGCATCATATGTTTCTGAGAGGAGAAAATAAGTGTAAAATGGTTAAGAGCAGTGTCAGAAGTTTGGATGTATTTATTTTCCAAAAATTCATTATGTAAAGGACAGCAGGAAAAAACCTGTGTATGTGTTCTGACTTCTAATACGATAGTACTTAACAACTTCAGGTAGAGTTTGTATTTGATAATGGCTCCTGTTCTACCCCCTACCCCTATCAGTGGGATTTTGTAAGACAGAAAATCCTCCTGTCTCTGTGAGACTTTGGGTTGCCACATGAAGATTGTGAACTGGACAGTAACCTGTTGTATGACCACTGCCCCTCCACTCCACTCTGGTGAGACCCCACCTGGAGTCCTGCATCCAGGTCTGGAGCTCCCAGCACAAGAAGGACTTGGACCTGTTGGAGTGGGTCCAGAGGAGGGCCACAAAGATGATCCGAAGGCTGGAGCACCTCTGCTGTGAGGAAAGGATGAGAGAGTTGCGGTTGTTCAGCCTGGAGAAGAGAAGGCTGTGGGGAGACCTTATAGCAGCCTTTCAGTACTTACACGGGGCGTATAGGAAAGATGGGGAAAATATTTTCAGCAGGGCTTGTTGAGATAGGACAAGGAGCAATGGCTTTAAACTAAGAGAGGGTATATTTAAACTAGATACAAGGACGAAATTTTTTACAGTAATGGTGGTGAAACACTGGAACAGGTTGCCCAGAGAGGTAGTGGAGGCCGCATCCCTGGAAACATTAAAGGCCAGGTTGGATGGGGCTCTGAGCAACCCGTTCTAGTTGAAGATGTCCCTGCTCACTGCAGGGAGGTTGGACTAGATGACCTCTAAATGTCCCTTCCAACCCAAAGCATTCTATGATTCTGTGATTGATTCTTATTGCCATTGACACTCAGACAGAAGGAAAATACAACACTTTACACACTTTAAGAGGTTATGAGGTGGGACTGCTGTAGCCGCTCAGGCGTGTCTCGGCATTTCTGGTGGGTTTGGTAAGGACATAAGGGGTGGATTTGTCTGCCCGCCAGCCAGCTATTAACCATGCCTGCAAGGGTTCGCATTTGAAGAGCTTTACAAATCAAAGACCAAGCTGCAACACAGAATTTCTGTTGTTAGGAAAGTACTGTGTGGATTTATGGGCCGACTTGATGATGCAAATTAATAGATACAGAAAATATGCAGAAGGATATTTGTGCCTGGTGAATCCTTTCCAGCCAGAGAGGTGGGTGGGGAATGCTTTATCAGAGCTGTTCCTGCTCAGGAAGGCAAAGCCCTGAGATCGCTGCTTCTCCCAGAACCAGACTCCTGGTGTAGAAGCCTTAAAAAACACCCCATCACCTAACTCTGTTTTATAGCTCTTATCTCCCTTTAAGTCTGAGAGAAGAAAAAAGAACTCCAAAGATGCAGCCCATCCCTTTTGTGTGTACATGCATACAAAAACCAAAAGGCAATCTGAGTTAAATGATACGCAACTTGGCATGCCTGGGAGTGGACCTCTGCACTCCAGAAAGCGAGCCAGACAGACCCCAGCCCAGGAAAGAGCTGTGTTACTTGAAGTACACTCAGCACACCCTGGGGATGCAGGGAGCAGGCCATGCAGAGCCAGGGGTCCCCAGGCACCTGTGGGGTGCTCCCTTGCTGGTGTGCAAGGGGTGCAGGATGGGAGCGGGGGTTCATAGTCAGCAAGTGTTTAACCATGGCAAGTGTGAGCCAAGCTTTCTCTGGAAAGCATCTCTAAAGGTCTAAGCTTTCACCTCCTATAATGACAGGCATTTGTACATCATTTTCTTTTAGAGAAGAAAAATGTACCCGTAAGAGTTGTATAGTGAGATAAAGTTATATAGTGAAACAAATGGGTACTAAGGACAAAAAAATTTTACGATATTTTAAATGCATTGTCATTACTTGCTGTAATGATTGACAGTTATTTCTGTTTCCGCTATAGACTAACTTTTGGGTGAGGCTATTTTTTATTCACTGTTTTATATTTTTGATGCAACATTTGTACTTTTGCTGACACACAAATTCCTATGGCAATAAAAAACACAAAAATACAAGCCAAAAGCGTCTGCTTCTTTTTTTTCCATCCCATGTATTTAATGCTATTGGATAGATCTAATAAATGCTTCACATGCATACAAGATATGTACAGTGAAATTCTGCTTTGGTTTGTATCATTAAATTGATAGAAGGCTCAGACAACTCATAGAAAATGAGAAGTATCCTCCTTTCTTCATTTATTGGAAGCACAACTTCTTGAGAAAATCAAGCTGAGAAGAAAAAGTCATTGTAGAGCCTAATATAAGATTGAAATGCAGATGTCCAGTTATAGTTGAAGTTGGGATTTTTGACACGTATTTCAGAGATGGGTAAGTTTATTGTCAAACATAGCAAACCACAGAACACATAGAAAGAGGGTAACACACTGTCAGTTGGGTTACTTGGCAACAGCTGTTAATTTATAGCAATTTAAAATTGATGATCTTATTTATTTTATTCTTATGAATGATTGTGGCTTTAATATTGCACTTGGAATCTTGTATTTCTGATGTGCATCCTGCTTTCCAGGAGGAGCAATCCATACCCAGGATCAGTTGTTTTCCATTATACTCTTAATCCAAGGAATATAATTGGAAACTCGAACGTAAACACCAGGTTTCATGGGTTGGGCACAGCCAAGGCCCCAAGAGGTGACTCCATGTTGGACAAATTTATCTTGGTCCAGACAGACTAGAGGTCCTCCACTGTCCCCCTAAACAGAGAAAGAGCAGGATGATTCCTTCACAGACAGCCTCATGTGCAAGAGTGGCCTTCTCACAGAAACAGAAGTACCTTGATCATGAGAGGGCTGCTCACGTTATAAGAAAACACTGGAGCTCTAGCCAAAGAATGGTTCTCTATGCATGTTGTTAAACACTTTTGTAAAGTCACCTCTTCCTGTCACCCAGGTATTACATTTATTTTTGAAGTAAGGGGATTTGGTGAGAAGGAATCTGATTGCCCTTAGTAATATAAACCGCCCTTCCTCCCTCAGTCTCTTCTCTGAGGTCTTTAGGGCTTCCTGTTGTTCCTAGGTGATCCAAGACCAAGTGAATGCTTGTAGCCAAGCCAGGTGTCTTAAGACACGAGTGCACACCCCTTAATGGCCTGCTTGCCCTCGTAAGGCATGAGTGCACTCCCCTCAATGGCCTGCTTGCCTGTCACAGTGCTTGTGCACAGGGTAGCTCTGCTGTGTTGGCAATGGCGTTGACCTGCTGGCTGGGGCAGACAGTCTTCTGTCTTCACACTTTTTTACAGAGTCACCCCTAGCTTTTCAGGGAGGAATGCTTCCAGCTTGATTCACTATGTTAAGCATTTCTAAGCCCTTTCATGTATTTAAAGAAACTGAAGAATTCTATTTCAAAACCTAGACTTCTGGAGAAAGCCTTCATACCACAGTTGTGAGATGAGCTATTGCCAACCTTATTCTTGCTTTTCAGCAAAATGGAAGTCCAGCATGCATTTTGCCTCACACAGAGTGATTTTCACAGGCACTGACACTTGGAAATTATGATGTCCTTTGGCCCCTGGTATGCCTATATGGCAGACTGCACCGCATTGCTCCTTGACTGCTGAGTTGTCTCAGGTTGTTAACTGAGCTGGCTTGGACATTGGAGCTAGCCTAGCTGAGGTGAGCAAGCTTGTCTGGGGAAAAAAAAAGCAGACCCTTAGTCATTCTAAGCTGGCTTCCACGCACGTGACTCAGGCAGCTGTGTGTTACCCAAGTGCTCTGTAGTTCAGGCTTATCTGAAAAATTACCTGCCCTTCCTCCTAGCAGCAGACAAGGAACAGGAGTAAAGCAGAATTCATGTACATTTTTCAGCTCATATGCCACACACCCCAAGGCTAATTCTGAGCCTCTAAAGCCCAGAAAGCAAAGCACTGTTGATTTGAATGTGCTTACAACCAACTCTGGTGCTCACAGTCTTTCTTACCTGGCAGCTGTCTGTGCCACCATGAATATTGCCAGCACAGAGCTCGTGGTTTCTGACTCTACCATTCAGAAATTCAGGGCGGTTGCATATTTTATTCTCGATTACAGGGAAACCAGTTTCCTTTAAGTAGCCATCACCACCAGTTCCTTTGCAAATAAAAACAAAGCCAAAACACAATAAATGACAAAGGTAAATAAACATTTTCACAAAACAAACATCAAGATACAGACAAGCAGCAAAATAAGCATAGTATTTATGCACTATGCATATACTTTCCATGCATAATGTGAAGCGCTACCAAAATCAGTAAGCATTATCAGTACCATGGTACTTATCACCCTCTACCACCCATCAAAATCCACGCTGCACTGATTGACCTTCCTGCTCCCACAGTACATCCATACAGATCCAGTACCCACTGATATTTGTGGGAGTAATTCCCAAGCCATTGCATTTCTCTGCATCTGAGTTTTCTTCTCTGTGGAAGAAAGGAGGTAGGCAGTAGACAGTTGAAAATGGTGTGATGATCAGAAGAAAGGAGGCAGAGAAGGTACTGATACCCTTCTCAGTCAAGACTGAGTGGGAGGTTTTGAAAATGAGAGTTATGTTTATGCTTGTGTGAGATCTTCTGAACCAGACTGGTTGGTAGAAAAAATCGTTCAAGAGAATTAGGAAACTCACCTTCATGTGATTAAGCAGTAGCCTAAATCTGGAAAAACATTCCTTCTGTCTGCATAAAACTTTTGGGAAAAGCAGAGTGGACTGAGACAAAATATTTAGCAGATCTTTAGCTCTGATTCTCCTCTTCCAGTATTGGTTTAGGGGGGGTCAGTTTACGTGGCTCTGAGTGATTTAGGATGATGTAGATCAGAAGGAGTCAGTGGAATGTCAGTACTTGATGATTTTTGATGAACTAGGTATCTATGTAAGCGTGTGTGGGATGTTTTTGGCACAAAAAGAATACACTTTGGATACAAGTATATACCAATCTCCAAACACAGAGCTTTCGGATGATGTGTTAACACTGTCTTACCTCTTGTATCCCCCCAGCCCGTCACATAGCACTCCTCTCTTCCTCCTAACACAGCATTTTCTTTTGGCAAACAGACTGGGATTACATGATTATTGATGATTGCTGGACTGAAAGAAACAAACAAGAGACTCACGCAGGACAATCATTAACACTTTTATCCCTGATACCACCTTCAGGTTTCTAAGAAGATTTTATACACAGTCAGCCTTTTTTCTTTGAAATCTTGAGCTTCAGGTAAAGGGTTTCTCTGATGTGAAAAATCACTGTTATTTTAGGATCTAATCCCTCAGAATGTGATACATAAAAGGAAAAGATCTGAAATAGAGAACAGTTAGAGGTTTTTGGTACTAAAATTTCTGACATAAATCCAAGAGGATGCTTTGACTTAGGCTAATACATAGCCAACAAAACCTAATTACAAAGCTGCTTAGGGATATGAATTTGTGGCATTTAACACACAGGTGTTAGCTTGCTCTGTCCACATCCAGTCTGACTATTTATAAATTACTTTCAAACTGGACACTTAGCACACAGCAGACCCAAGTCAGTCTGGCTTGCCTTTGGGTGCACCTAAGGCTAGGCTCAACTAAGAAGTCATATTAATTGACCTTGCATCTGTTTTGGACCTGCATTGCAGCCACAGATATCAAAGCACAAGCACCATATATTCACATCTACTTGCAGTTGTACGGATTTATTCCTTTCGATTGCACAGTGCCTCAGCGAGAGTTTCAGATGAATGAAAACATATGTAAGAAGGGCCATAGAGGGTATTGTATCAAACATGCATACGGTTTCCCTGCACACTGGACAGACCTGCTGGAAGAAATAATCTCCCCACCACATCACAGAAACAGTATTTTGCGTGACATCATGCTGGTATTGCAGCTTTCAATCCTCATTACCTTATCAAAGTAGAAGCATGCAGAAACACAGACTGAAAGCTCCTCTAGGCATTACCTCCTCCTACCCTGCTGCCACTGCCTCACCTCCCAGTAGCTGGCACCCAGCATGTTGCCAGCCTTGGTCACTGTCCCCAGTCCTCCTCCCCTCCCAAGGCAGCCCTTTCGCTTTCTGAAGCCCTGCAGCTGAATCACCTTGGTTTCCACTAGAGCTTCTACAGAAAGGGAAGAAACAGAGTGTCTTAAACAACTTAATGAACACAGTGTGTACAGAAACACACATTTCCATGACACCAGCAACTACTGTTTAGTCAACTTGTCCCATCAGAGTGAAGGAAGGCTTCAGGTGAATGGGTACCTGCTCAGTTTCAGCAGAGCAATATCCGCCCTCTGGGGACCCTTGAACAATTTCTCAACATCTCGTTTTTGCACTGATGTCTCTGATGCTCTTTCTTTGTGTAATCCAAGGTATACTTTATATGCAGATGGCCGTGAGGACCTATTGGAAATGATTGCACATGGTGAGCTGACAAGCACACACCCAGCATGTAGACCACTTACGATGTTATTGAGCACCTTGTTCTATCAAAGCCAGAAAAATAAAGCCAGCTTCGGTGTAAACTTGTTTCTTAATCACTGATTATGGCACATGAAATCAAGATGGCAAAAGTTATCACTGTAACTCTTTGTTTCTTCAATCAAAACTCTGCTTTAATGAATGATGAATAGACTTGGTTCAGTTCTCAACTGTTTGCAAGCTGAGCCAAGAGACAGCTCAGGCTGGTTATTTGGCCTCTTGTTTCTCCTCTGATTTTCTCTCTGGTGTAATAATATGCTGGTGCAGGGTATAACAGATACTTACTTTTCTAAGCAGTGAGTAGCAGTAAGAACCCACTGAGGGTCTATCAGAGTTCCCCCACAGAAATGCAGGCCGAAACTGTAATAGAGCAGAAATACATGAAATGGGCATTGGTTTAAGTTGGGGAAGTTAATTCTGCTGCAAATGGTCAGGTAATCTTTATAACATGTATGTCTTTATAAACTAAAGACATTATTCCATTCCATTTTCATTAGGAATCAACATGTTACTTTCCTTGAACAATATTTCTAACTATGATGGTAGTTTTGTATAGACATTTTTACAAGGCCTTGTGTGAAAACACCTAGATCTTTGTTCTTAACTAGTATTTCTCTTACTGGAAAACCTTATGTACAATGACGTATAACGTATTAGAGATTCTGGCTTTTACCTAGCTCTGATCATAGTCAGAAAGCTCTGTAACTGGCCTTGATTCCTAGTTTTGCTAATAACTGCCAGTAGGATCAAACGCTTACACGGAAGGACTGATCAAGATCTGTTCTAGCCATACTTCAAACTGTTGCTTCTACTGCTAGGATACCAATTGTACCGTAGGATATAGTGACAGATTTAAAATCCTTCTGCCTTTTAGTGAAAGTGGTTTAGAAATTAGTAGTTGTACTGATTCTATAGGTATTTATCACATAACAGAGCATTCTTCATTGTGTAAATGAACTTCTTTAAGATTAGCACACGTAATGACAGCTTTGAGCTATTTTAAAATTAAAATCAAGTTTAGAATGCTGCAACCACATACTATAACATCCTATGAGAGGCAAAGTTTCCTTACACCAAAAGTCTAATGTAATGGGGAATGGCCATACCTTGTCCGGAGACTGATTTGCCAGGGCCAGGAGTGTGGATGCGAAATACATCCAGCAACAATCCTTTGAGCACACAGCTTTGGTCTGAACTTGGATTTTCCACACTCATACTGGGCAGGAGCTACAGAATAAGAAAAAAGTCACTATAAGGAACTTTTAATGTATTTGCTATGCATTCACTACGCACTTGGAAAACTAGAAGGTGAACCTGTTACATTTATCACTTCAGCTTTTGATTTTCTGCAGGCAATCCTACACCATGCACCACCTATATTTGGATAGGCTACCTTCATCCTGTACACTTAAAAAAGCCTGGCAAGTTTTTTTCACACACACTGCTCAATGACCAGCAATTTACACATGAATAGATCTACAGTCAGATAGAAAAAACAGAAGGGGAAGGAGAAGGAAACGGAGAGGAAGAAAAAACCACATTCTTCCAACACCTTCAAATGTATTCTTACAGATGTCAGCAATGCAAAAAGCTGCACTGGCAGCTGTTTTCAAACTAATCTTGGTGGTACAACATGTGTAATTCAATCACTGACTCAGTGGAACAAAATTTTACCCACTCTTATTTCAGGATTTTTGGTACTTTAGATGTCTCTGAGATATTAAAAAAAGATAGTGCTTATTTAGCCACGGGAAACTGACTCTTATCAACACATAATTTAGAATTTGTTGTCAGCAAAAGGAAATAACTAATGATATTGAGGGCAAATGCCACGTTTTTTCTGTTCTTTATCTGAAACTACTGAACAAAAAAATCACTAATTTTAAAAAGAAATTGGATCTTCAAAATGAATACAATAGCCATGTGAAAAATGCCATTTTTTCCCCTAAGAGTCCCAGCCCAACACTTTCAGTGCAGTAGTATTTTTACAGTTATGGTATGTGCATATTATAGAACATATTTTTTTTCCTTGTTTGCTCAGTTTTGAGGTTTTGATCAGAGCATATTTTCTGCTGCTCACAACTAAGAGGACAGAGCAACAAGCACTCTTTGAGTGGGAACTACCTCTCTTCCTGGCATAGCTTTTGGTGGTGGTGGACAGAAAAGGACTTGAAACCAAAAAGTTGTAAAACTTTATAATTGTACACCTTGTTGCACCACCTCATTCAGAGTGTTGAACACCTTGATTACTAGTAACAAAGACTAGGGCATTTGGTTAAATTCTTAGGGCCAGATGCACTTTTCAGACATCTGATATGGTACAACACCAGAGGAAGGTAAATCTGTTTTACATCCAGGTCAGAACCAGAGCCTCATGAGCAGGGGGAGCAAAAATTTTGCTGGGATAAGAGCATCCCTTGTTCAGCCTGCCCGCACACACCGTTATGCCAGGTGACCTGGCAGGAGCAGGAGAAATTACTGCAGGAACACCCTTATTTCAAAATACATGGCAAAAGTCCCATGAGCTTCAGTGGGCTCCGAATACATCTTGAGCTGGGTTTGGGGCTTCCAAGGCATAAGTACCATTCTTAAGACTTCAGGCACAGATTTTGAGCATCACTTCCCCACAGCCTTAGTTTCCAATTTAAAGCTATTGCAACTGCGTTAGATCAATCTTTCAGATTAGTCGTTGAATGTCCTCCAGTTGTCATAAAATGTTACAGGAAAGGGAGACACTAGTCTTTAAAGGAATAATTACGGCACTTCGGAATGTCACAGTACTCCCAGGCTTTTCTTGGGTCTGTTGTGTAGCACCAAGGTCCATTCACATCTCCATCAGGATTCCTGCAATACTGTAACAAAGAATGAAGACACCAGCTATTAACCAGGGGACAAAAAACCCTACAAAACATGCTTCACAATCAAATAAAATTAAATACGCGAAATGTTTTTTTACTTCCTTACTGATAAGTGATTTCCAGTTCATTTTGTCAAAATGTGTTTCATTTTTCTATTTGCTCTTTGAGTTTAGAAAAAGATAATAAAGATGGAACCTCTTCAACTGTCTTCAGACAGTAAGCTTCAGCAGGGCAAGCTTGGACCTCTGAGCTCTCAAAAAGTAGATCTTTACCTAGGATGTGATATTCTAAAGCACTAAACTGTCTACTCCTGCTTCCATTGCAGTTAGTAGGAGCAGTCCGGTCAGCCCTGAGATCTGTTCACACCCACTCCGGTTGCATGACTCTGGGACAAGTGGGTATTGTGTAAGCTGCTCTTGCACAACTTGGTACTGCCTATGAGTCCCAGGGACAGGGGTGCAGTGTCCACCCTGATGTGGGGTGCTTGGTTAGCTGAATCACTCTCTCGGTCTTACTGGTCGTGCTGACTGATCTCTGCTCAGCACAGACACCTCACACAACTACGTGCTACCAGACATTTCTCTAGTTGACTTCCCTACCTTGAAATATATCCCATATCTTAGGAAAAAGGAGAAGGTATTTGCTGCCCTTTCTCAAGAGTCCCTGCCAAATGCAAGAACCAAAAAACTGTGGCAGGCATCTTTTCAGAGGGAGTTTTCCTGATCTGAGCTGGAATTCAGTACAGGGTTTGTATGCCATCAGGGGATTGGCTAAAGCAAGCTCTAAAATCCTGTACCTGGAGGAAAAATACTTCAAACTGGCAACATCAAACAAGCTCTTTATATCACAGACAGAGCTTGTCACAAACCAGACAGATATTATATATGGGATATTACAAGTCTAGAGAACTAGAGATGAGCAAGTGTGTTAGGACTAGGAAGATGAAGTTTAGAGATGGAGAATAGCTGACAGGATGGATCAGACGCATGTATATCTGTTTATGATGGGCTGCAGCAGAAGCTGGAGGGCTGGAGGGGGAATTAGTAGGGAATGGGGGCTGCAATCCATCACCAATATATCTCAAGGAACTTGCACTGAACATTGGATCTCTTGCCATCTCACCTGTCACTGTTACTACTGAAATCTATGACCCCAGGTTCTCTTTCTGGTACAGGGGGCAGAAATGCTGCCCACAGACCACCTCAGTAGTGAGGAGAAGCAAGTGCCCATCTGAAGACCCTTGGCTGTGCTGCAGAAGCATTCAACAGAGTTTCTGGGCATCTGTGTGTCCCACAGAAGTACAGACTGCTCATGTCAATAAGAATTATCATGAACATGTTCTTGGATTGAACTGAGGAAAATAAATCAATTTACAAAGACCTGGCATGAAATGCTTGCTGAAGGACCATGAAGAAGACGGATGAAGCTCAGTGGCAGGACATATTAAATGAATAGCTGCTTACATTTTTATCCAGGCCTGCTCCTGGATGAGTGTTGGGAGTGAAATAGTCATGGCTATGAGGTCTCTGAGAACTCCACTCTTGACAAGTCCTGCCCCTTGCAGTTTTTGCTACTGTGCCACGGTAATCTTTACCATTACCATTAATGCAATCTGTGAAGAAAACAGAAAAGGAAATGATTGTTAGCTGTGAACTATTGGGCCATGTCCATACTTGATGGTAGTGAAGCAGAAACAAATTAGAGGAAATGCTACTTGAACTTACATGTCCTACATAACATGTATACAAGGAAAGAAGGACAATGTAGTGTCAATGATGGCTAACAATCATATTTGAATTTCCTTGCATTTTAAAAGTTCTCTTCATGATCATGAAAGTCATAAATTAAAGAAGCTTAGATTCAGTTGACCCCCTGTGACTCCAGAAGCCAGGACCACAAAGACCATGCACTCATAAAGTCTTTTCCTTACGGACACTGATACCTGTCCAATGCCACATTTTGCAGTAGGTAAAAAGTAGTAATACACTTTCAGCCAAAATTATTAGCCTTCTAACCAGAAGAACATGTCATAGCAAAAAAATGAAAGCTGCAGCACTCCAACCATCTAGTGCATAACAAAGTTGCATACGAAATGAATTAAAAAAGCCAGCTGTCCTCTGGCAGACAATGGAGCCCTGGAAATGTGAATGCATGGCACAGGAAAAGACTTTTTTGGAACTATTGCCAGCAAAATGCCATCACCTCTATATTTGCTGCCACTGCTAGTAGCCCTCCCACAGCAGTGTGGAGAATACTAGCCATCTGTTTCCTTGTGTTTCCAGTATTGCCAGGTGTAGTAGGTAAAAGATGCAACATTAATCTAGAATCAAATACAGAAACTCTGCTATAAAATTCTACAAGAAAGTTCAGAAAATGAAGAGAGTGGATACAGTATTATATTAAATTCTGTAATCATCTAGAGATTCCTATATTTCATCCTCATTAAATTCCTGATGATGTTTCCATAAAAAACAGCTTGCTGATTATGAGCATTTCTGGGGGAAACTGAAAGTATTCTCACCAGGATTTTGTTCCAGTGTCGTCTGTGGTGGTTTTGGTAAAGTCACTTGTGCATGGCCATCACATCTCTTCAGGTTGCAATACTCCCATCTCACACTGGGGTCAGTGGTGTAGCACCATGGGCGGCTATCAGCATCTGGGTTTCTGCAATAATTTTGCCTCAGGTCCCTACAAAGGTAAGCATATTATATTCCCATCCATGCCACCGCTCTGAGGAGAACTTGAAAGAACATTTCAGAAAGCAGGTCTGCAACAGAGTTAGCATACATCATTTATCATGTACATCATGTGACAGAAATCCTTTGTCCAGCATAAAGGAATCAAGACTCATATGCAGAATATTTAAATACGCCAAATAGTTATTCACTGATTAACACTTATAGTGGAACACCATTTACAAATCTAGATAAGTAAATGCTTATACATATATTAAAGACATATTTATTTTCACTTTTTCAAATGCATTAATAGCTTTTAAGAAGAAACAGTTTTTTGCATTTTGGAATAAATAAATAGTAAATATTAGGAATAAGAAAATAACCCATCCCTTCCTCAAAGCTCTAACAAATTGCAGACTAGGAGCAAAGACTTAAACTCAAGAATAGAAACAGGTCAATGCAGCATAAGGGGAAAACCTATGATAACTCTAAATTCCTTTAGAAGCAATGTAGAAACACACAGTTAATAAGTCTAAAGCATAATAGTGACAACTGTGGTTTGTTTCAAGATAAGGTTAATATAAAATGTTTCCATATTAAAAAAAGAAGGAAAGAAAGGGATTATTTTTAGCAAGTACACTCCCCTCCCAGCTTTAAAATTGTTGTTGTGTAAAGATGTTGCAAATCAAAATGAGTTCATGAACGGCCACTGTTCATCGAAACATGGAAATGGGAAGTACACATACGCATTTGGGAACTGGTCTGCTGTTTTATTGTGTCGGTGCGGTGACATTGAGCTCCAGGCTTGACATTTCTTTCCCGTGAGAGTGAAAGAAGCTGTGCCACGGTAAGTCACACCATTGTCTTGATAGCACTCCTCAGTAATTTGAGCCTGCTCAGGCACATCAACAGCTGTAGTGAATAACAGAAACCAGTCCCTTGCATCTTAATACTTTGATATTTACACATGAGCACAGAAAGCCAAGAGAAAACAACAAACCAGAGTATCTCAGTGATCGCCACAGCATGCTCTCTGTAATGGAATCCTTCTCAGACTGTGGATCAAAAGGAAGATTTCCAAAAACTTTTGTATAAATTTCATGATATGCCAGATTAAAAGACCTTGTACATCAATTTTACTGTCATACGTGGGGATTTATTTCAGCTAACGATCAAAATAGTTCACATATGGATCAAAACTTCTCCAGGGTAGGGGAATGTCTGTGGCTTTGCCACAGATGCTTGTGTGGAACAAGCCTGCCTTGTGTAAGGAGAAATTTCTTTTGTTTGCTTTTTATGCAGTCTTGTTTCAGTGCTCTTAAATTGTCTTAGGCTTCGTTTTGGATTCATTTTTTTCAGGAGATGGCATGTAAAGCTAGTTTACTTTTCCATGGGGCATTTAAAAATCTAGAGGTGGAGGGAACCACCCTTGGCAAAAGGAGAAGATCTCTGTTACTGCAGTTTTTCCTGAGCTGGATCAGTAGGTGACTTAAAGTCTTTTGCACTTACCCACTAGAGTGAACATGCCAGCCTAGGCTCCACACCAGGCTCAGGATACTTAGCAATACCAAGAGTGACAGCAATAATACTGAGCAGAGTCACCCAAGATTTCTCAAAATAAACTGTGAGGACCCTTCACTTTCAGATGTCTTCTGTTGTTCTTACCAGGGGCTTCTTGCTCTGTCCCATCACAGGAGGGGATGTTGCAATATTCCCACCGGGCGGTCCTGTTGGTGGTGTAACACCATGGCATCTTCTCACCATCGGGATTTCTACAGTAGTTTTCCTCTAGGCTCCTGAAACACAAAACTTGGCTCAGAAAAGCCTCTCATGGAAGCCTAGTAAAGGTTGTGAATAACAGAGGAATGTATTTTGCTGCCTAGTTTACTGTTGTATTTACTGGTGGGTAACTGCTGCTGTCATATACTGATGCCATTTACTAGATGAATAATTGCAATGCGCTGGTGTTTTGGATGTGCTAAACCAGACACCTGCTAGACTGATGAATGAACTAAGAGACTGTATTTCATGTAGTACTTCGAGGCCAAGAGCAGCATAGCAGAAACATAGGTGAAAGAATCTAGTCCCAAGAAAAAAACCGTAATTGTAACTTTCTTACTCCACATTGTTTCACCTGAGCAACAATACAGTAAAAGGATGAACTGAAGAGGGAAAAAGTCATTCAAACAGAGCTTGAAATTCAGAAGAGGAGTAGTATCCAAGAACAAAGAAGTGAATAAAAAGAAATGCGTAAAAAAATTAAAAAGATGGAATCCAGCAGGTGATGAATGCTGGTGTAATGGAAGAACTTTGCAATACAGTTGAAGAAAAATGAAGTAATTCTGTGCCTTGCTACTTCTCAAGGATGCTGAATAATGGTGAGGTTTCACTTACTTGCAGGGATAGTTTTCAGGAGTGCGAGCATGTCTGTGAGGAGTTTGAGAGCTCCAGTGCTGGCAGGTATTTCCTGACTCAGTAACAGATACTGTGCCTCGATAGTCTTCTCCTCTTCCTGATAGACACTGACGCCCTGGTGTGGGAATTGGTGGGGGTGATGCTATTACAGAAAAAGGAACTGAAATTAAGCAGTGCCTTCTAGATATAGTAAACAACAAAACCACTTTGAGCTTTATAATTCAGTGGTTGTTGCTTTCTCTTTTTAGCTTTCTTTGCATGTGAGGTTTAAAGACTAAAATCTTTGGAAAGATCTAAAAATATCTGCCAGAAGGGCATTTGCATCTGCCGCTTTACAGCAGCCAGGATGCAGCACAACCAAGCACTAGCAGCCACATCAGAACAAAGCTGGAAAGTGAGCAAGTGATAATACTGTTAAGAAAACTGGGGTGAAAGTGGCAGGCCCACCAGTGATAGGTATAGGTGCAGTTGCAAAATCGATGGACTCTAACTGGTGAAAGTTAGAGACAGCAAGGATGAGGTCTGTTGAGAAACCCCAAGGAAAAGCATCTTGGCAAGGACAGGCCTTTAGGGGAAAAGGAAACTGAAAAGGTGGAGAATCAAATTGGAAGAGCAAAACAAAAAGTAAAAGATTTTAGGAAAGAGTGAAACTGTTTGACATCAAAAGATGAACATCAGAAGAAACATCAGAACCACTGAAATGCCTTGTCATGGAAAACCACATCGAGGAAGGAAGATGTGCTCCAGGCAAAATCTTTAGAAATGCCTATAACAGATATGTCTAGCCTCAAAAGAGCTATCAGAAGTTCATTTCAAGGTTATTTAGTTTTTTCTTTGAGACAAAGTCAGCAGTCTTTTAGTCTTTCTTTTATCTTTGGGACCTCTTCTATTTGCTCTAGTTCCTTGCAGCACCCTGAGTGGAAGCTGTCTACATGTCATTGTGTCTAGAATTCTAGAAGTCAGACTCACTGCAACGAGGAATGTCGCAATGTTCCCAGCGTTTAGTCGGACTGGTAGTGAAACACCAGGGTCGAGGTTCACCATCAGGATTACGGCAATAATTCATCTTCAGATCCTTCTCTGGAAAACTGAACAAGAAAATGTTTTTTTTTTTTAAATGTCTTTAGCGGCTGTAACAATTATCCTCTCTGGGGCAGGGTGGTCTTCAGGCCACCATTAATGGTAAACAATCCGTCACAGTGCCTGACTCACTTTTCTGGGAGGTATCCATGAGAGTGAGGGTGCTGGGAGTCCCAGCGCTGGCACTCAAGCCCAGAGGCTGTTGTCGCAACTACTCCGTGGTAGTGTTCTCCACTGCAATGCATGCACTCCACTGTAGAAGCAAGGCAGAATGAGGACAAGAAACGCAGAAAGTCCCTGAGGAACTGATGCGTAAACACTCATACTCATCTCACACGAAGCTCAAGAGACTGATCAGCGCACAAGGCTGATGGACAGTCTTTTTTTGGCAAAGTGAAAGCTTATTTTTCTTGGTAAGATGACTTCAATTAGTTGATTATGTTTATAGTATTCCATTTAAAAAAACCCAAAATTATATACTATATATTTCGAAGAGCTAAATTAAAACTACTAAGCTATAATTGAAAATCTGTGCCTTGCTGCTGTCATGGTATATTGACTTTCGCACTAGCAGCCATCACAGAATCACTGAATCACAGAATAACAGAATGTTAGGGGTTGGAAGGACCTTTGGGGATCATCTAGTCCAACCTCCCTGCCAAAGCAAGGTCACCTACAGCAGGCTGCCCAGGACCTTGTCCAGGTTTTGAGTATCTCCAGAGAAGGCAACTCTACAACACCTCCAGGCAGCCTGATCCAGTGCTCTGTCACCCTCAAAGTAAAGCAGTTCTTCCTCGTGTTCAGAAGGAGCTTCCTATGCTTCAGTTTGTGCCCACGGCCCCTTGTCCTATGGCTGGGCACCACTGAAAAGAGTCTGGCCCCATTTTCTTGACACCCACCCTTAAGATATTTATAAGCATTTATAAGATTCCCTCTCAGCCTTCTCTTCCTCAGGCTAAACAAGCCCAGCTCCCTCAGCCTTTTCTTGTAGGAGAGATGCTCCAGTCCCCTCATCATCCTCGTAGTCCTCCGCTGGAATCTCTCCAGTAGCTCCTCATCTTTCTTGAACTGGGGAGCCCAGAACTGGACACAGGACTCCAGATGGGGCCTCACTAGGGCAGAGTAGAGGGGGAGGAGGATCTCCCTCGACCTACTGGCCACACTCTTCTTGATGCACCCCAAGATGCCATTGTCCTTCTTGGCAGCCAGGACACACTGCTGGCTCATGGTTAGCTTGTCATCCACCAGCACTCCCAGGTCCCTCTCCACAGAGCTGCTCTCCAGCAGGTCCTCCCCGAGCCTGTACTGGTGCATTGGGTTGTTCCTCCCCAGGTGCAGGACCCTGAACTTGCCCTTGTCGAATTTCTTCAGGTTCCTCTGCACCCAACTCTCCAGCCTGCCCAAGTCTCACTGAATGGCTGCACAGCCTTCTGGTGTATCTGCCAGTCCTCCCAGTTCTGTGTCACCAGCAAACTTCCTGATGGTACGCTCTGTCACTTCATCCAGGTCATTGATGAATGAGTTGAACAAGACTGGGCCAAGCACCGACCCCTGGGGAACACCACTAGCTACAGGCCTCCAACTAGACTCTGCCACTGATCACAACCCTCTGAGTTCATTTGGTTCAATTCTAGGATTATGATATGTGAATATACTCATATACCATTTTTTATCTAAGAAAAAAAAAGACTTTACATAGCTGTTTGTGAGATTCTTGATATCCTCCTTGTTGGTATTGAAAATGTCTTTGGAAAGTTTTGGGTTGTACTAAACTCAAGTTTGGAATAAATACTCAGTTAAAAATAGAAGTATCTGAATAACTTCATATTCTTGAACACATCTTACAAAAAGGAAAAGAAATCAATATATGTATCATAACCTTCACACTCTGGGATGCTACAGTAATCAAATCTGGTAGCAGGATCTGTTGTGTAACACCAAGGTCCCTTTTCATCATTATCGGGATTTCTGCAGTAGTTTTCCTCCAGTCCCGCATTGGGATATTTTTCAGGTGTGTAACTGGAACAGAATTTAGAAGGAATTAGATAGAGAACAGGGAAAGTGTCCCAATTGTTCAGCTGAGGACTCTAAAAATGAAATCTTTATCTGAGGACCGTTTTGTAGATGTTCTTCATTAGAAGTCTCCTAATTGCTACTGTGTGCCACTGCTGAAGGGTTACAAGTGCCATAGCTATAGACTTCAGGAATCATGGTGCCTCTAAAGCCAGCCATGTCTTAAAGACATGCTTGCATTTACTCCAGCTATTCAATTTCCAGTAATTTTTCCTCTATTGAGATACCAAGTAGCATATAGAGAAAAGTCTCCTCTGGGACATGTTGCCTGGGAGACGCAATGAGAAGATATTTGCTGAAATGTGAGAGTTGCCTGTAACTTGAATGCTATACCTTCTCAATAGGAGGTTACTAAATAAACCCATTTGGGTGTTTTTCATTAAACACAAGAAATACTGCCCTCTTAATCATCTGTGGATTCACTGATAAAACGATGTACCCGTATCTCATCTGCCGCATGTTACACCTTTAGCCAAGAGAAGAAGTTCTTGCCCTGGTGAGATTAATGGAAAATTCTTATTTCAGCAGGACCAGGAGCTTCTCTGTCTTGTGTTTTGCTCATGTAAGGACCACAAAATTTAAATGTAACTGTCAAGACTGACAATGTCCCTACTGATCATGTACCCTAATTGCAGTTCTCTGAGTTACAACTTAGATTAGAAAATCATCTTATTCTGGGTAAGTGTAGAAAAATACTTTACAAGAAGTCTATATAAGACTTTGAACATCAAACAAATTGCTTATAAGACTACTTAACACATATAAATGGCTTAGCAAAATTTCAGGAAAACATATAACCATACATGAAAAGGCCTTACTTTGGTTTATGGGGGGCATTATCAGCCCAATTCTGGCATCGCACGCCTTCCCGAGTTTTGGCTTCTGTTCCTCTGTAATCCACTCCTTTTCCCTCCTTGCATTCTAGAAGATAAACTGAAATGATATGTGCTTAACTGTACCTGACTTGTCCATTGGATTTTAGCATACACAAAATTCATTTTCATGCTAATCCATTTAAATACATTTGGTCATATTTTGACTTTCTTATGCCATCAAAAATAAACCTACCAGTTATCTAATGCTTATGTGGAATTAAAAAGCACTGAAAAATTCATGTGAAAGCCAAAAACTTCCAAACCAGAATTCCAGAGAAATAATTGTAACGCAACCCCATTCTTTTGAGAACATACTATAGTAGAATTAAATTATAAAATACATTTTTAACATTGAAATACACACCATAACAAAATAGAGACATATTCTCTTTTCTTTGCCTTCTATGATGTTGCTCTAGTTATGCACCATAATTAAAATCAAACCTTAAAAAGAAGTCACCTGAATTCAGCTGAAGAAGATAACAGCACAAAATCATGACTAATTTAAATAAGCACTTTTTTTTAAGTTCATATAAATGTGGATTACATTGTTTCATTAAAGGTCACCATGTGATGAATAAGATTTAATTAATTCATGATATGCTAAAACAATGACTCTGTGCTGTACAAGATAAAATGGATAGTTGGCTGAAGGTGCGTATTACACATGCTTTTGTACTCTTAGATTTTGGAACTTAACAGCACCTTAATGAAAAAAAGAAAAAGAAAGACTGAAAGAATAAATCATGAAATCCTGTCTTTATAGAAGTCAAGGGGAAATGTAACACTGAATAAGCCTAGGATTTGTATCACTAGCCTTAAAAACATTAAATTGTTTTAAAATATTAATCATTAAATTAAATGAGAACTGAAAGCTCAGTGTTGTCGTTGGGAAATGCATCCGTTGATGGGAGCAACCATAACCCCATTGCAGCCTTTAATACTTTACTGGTAGGACAGAACCCTTCCCAGAAAAGAGCTGGGACAGTGAGCAGAGAGCAGGCTGGCAAGGGGCAGCTCTGCCAAGGCATGGTTGAAGGAACTCAGACCTTGATACCTTCCCTCAGAGCTTCTATATCTGCAGTTAAGGGACAGTCACCATAAGGCAACACATCCCCTGGCTTGGAAAACTTAGCAGTAAACTCATTTAACATTTCTCTGTGCACAGGGTGTATTTCATCAGCCAGTTCCTTCTTTCGAGCTGCAATGAAGTAACCTGTCTTTTAGGTTGTGACCTGGCGTGTCTCAATGTCTTTAAGTAGTGTCCTAATCAGATATTTGTGGAGTTTTGTATCAGCTTTTCTCAGCATCAGAGTTGTACCAAAGCTGACATACAAGCAGAAGAGTAACATAAATCTGGAGAAATAATGCCATTTTACATGTATCTGTCTCGTTAAAAGTGAAAAGAACTAATATTGGAATCCGAAATAAGATCCAGCTCTTCTGTAGGCCAATAGGTATTTTAAATCTGGATTTAAAGGTGTACCTTGAGGCACATCTTTATTTCCGTGTATATATATGTGCAAGTTTACTCTAGAAACTTCAGCTGGAAGCCATTTGGATCCCTCAAGCAATTTTGCAATAAATTAACGTTAAAAACCTCAATAAATGTACATTGAATCAGTCAAGTGCTGACTCTACTTGTTTGCATAAACTTCTGACCATTTATATAACCTTTAGGGTTTTTTCTGTCTGATGACAAATACCTGACTTTGATCCGCAAACTCAACCCATGTCCCTGTTAACTATTTACAAACAGATATGTGGATAATAATCACCAAATGCTATCTTTAATTCTTGTTACTTTTCCTATAAGTCGGAGAAGGTTAACTTTCTCTTTTATAGCACATAAAACAGAAAATTTGTTTTTTAAAACTGTGAATTTAATACCAGTTCTCATCCTTGTCTTTAAGTGCAATGATAAAGATCGATTATGTCTCATCGAGTAAGTGCTTCAACTGAAAAAAATAGTGTTGGTTTCAGCAACAGTATTGCAAAAGTATCTGGGCATGCAAAAGGAATTTCCTTGAAGTATCAGGTCAGCAGCAGCTGCTGGAGGCAGTGATGTGATCTGACTAGGTAAAAGCTACATTTTCCATTCTGTTCCATAACAACAGATTAAATGGATGTTACCATTAGAACGGACACATAATTATTTGAGACTCTCTGCAAATGAAGAGATAAGCAACAGAGAAATCATCTGACACATACACCCTAGGCTGTGTTTTTGATGTTCATGCCACCTAGGTCCATCTTTTGTTTTCTGTAGGTAGATGTGCAAGTTTTGGACATTTCAGTTATGTAAAACTACAGTTTTTCACACCTTTACTGATGGGGTTCTGTTCTTCAAGAAACTAAAATCCATGTCTATGACCTCAAAAGTCTTAAAACGATACAGTAACAAATCCTACTGAATATTGCAGGACTCTCATCCAGTTCCTCAGCAAATCTAAAGGATGTCTCAAAAATAAACCAGAATCACAGTCTAGATCCTGAACACAGTACTGAAGGAAAATCAGTAAGGATTATTTACACTTAAGTTGTTCGTTCAGTCTTTAAACTTTGTTACTTGCCAATTGATCCATTCAGTTTTCCTTCTACAATAGGAACTGCAGAAGATATCTTACCGTTACTTAATCATGATTCAGGGAAATTCCCACCACCTTCTGGATGTAATAAAAAAATCTTTTGTTCAAAACATTAAATTACCTATCAGTTATACATACAAAAAAAAAAGGCAGCTGGCTGTAGGCTTCAGAAAATAACAGGCTGAAAAGGACCCTCACTGTTCTTTGGTCCAAACCCCTAGCTTCTGAGCTGGATGAGGCCACTCAGAGCTTTGTCCAGTCAACAACTGCAAGGTTGGAGGCTCCACAGACTTTCTGGTCAATGTGGTCCAGTGGTTACCCACCCTTCCCGTGAAAAATCACTGTCCTTATATCCACAATGTCTCAACAAAATCTCATTTGGATTCTCAGCTGAAATCCAGCTAAAGCTATTGAGCTACTACATCAAATCTTCTTGCAGGTGCTATACACATAGAATTATCTTTTCCTAGAGGTCTTTGCAGGTCAACAGAGGAGTAAGGAGACAGGTTTCAAGAGCTCATTGGTATTTACAGTCTAGTTACTCCTATTCTTGACTTTTGGTTAGAAACTGGCCTATTGAACGTACTGCATGATCTGCAGCAGCTGAGAACCTGGTTATTTTTTCCTTTTCATGCACGTTTCTTTGTTGAAGGAGACCAGCTTCTTAGTAGATAGTATAGTTTCCAATTTCTGAATATTCTCAAATGCATTAATATTTTTTAAAAGGTTACAAATCAGCAAATGGTGAAAGCGAATGTTCCTGAAGTCACTTAACACAGAACAGTAGTAATTCTGTTCAAAGTTTACCACATTATCTGATGTCTGAATGATCAGTAAGAAGACATTGTCTTCCTTGTGTGTTACTAAAGCCAGAGAACAAAACAATGGAACTTATGTAACATTAAAAATAAAACACATTCCTTCTCCCCTGTACATAGCAAGAGCTCCGTACTTGATTATGTGATTCAAAAATAGTCTTAAAACACAATCGTTTCTCTGCATCTGACATAAGGTGATCGATTTTTAAGAGATAATAAAAAAATTGGATAGTTGCTATTTCTTACAGACACACTTCCTATTTTCAGAAAGAATAGGGGATCAAATACACCTCAGTCAAATAATCCTCATCTATGACAAAAATGATCAGAAATCAAACATATACAGAAGAAGAATACAAAAATTCACCATCTCAATTAATTATACCATGAAAATATATATTAGGACAAAAGTTTCACCAAATTCATTAACTGCAGAGTACAAACATCATATAATGATATACAAAATACTATAAATATGGATAATTTTTGTCTGAAGCATAGTTAACACTCAAATACTTCTGACAAGTGTGCAGATAAAAGAAAGTTGATTTGAGCCCCACCCAGGTAAACTGTGAATTTTCTTTAGTGATACAGATGAAATTCTTTGAGAGTTTCTATCAGTTTTCCTGTGGGCAAAGGTCTGTCTCAGAAACCTTTACCTGTAGAAGTAGCTCCTCATAGTACCCTCAGCAGAGATAGAGAGATGGAGCTGTAGGTTATTGGCTGGTTTAAAAGGAGGGGGGAAAGGGGGACCTTTAAGCACCTCCTTTACTCTCAGCACCTTCTGTGCTTGCTAAGCAACAGTGTTCTTTTTTGCCTTGTGGACCCTAGGATTTAGGGAGCAGGAAAGATGCTGGAGCACTAATCTGGGGGGAAAAAATAATGCCACTGATATAGAAACAATATGGCAAAAAGCAGGTGTTAGGTAAGGGCTGACCTGCCCACTTTGTCTGACCCAGTGAAGGCTTAGCCCCCATTTACAATAGGGTTATGTGAGTCCCACTGGAAAGCATATTTCAATGGAATAATGTGAAAAAGACATAGACAGAGACATACTTCTTTTTTCATAAAGAACTGCGTTTGTCCTTCTGAATATCACTGCTGTTTTGGTGTTCTCAGACAATGTTAAACACTGTTGGTCTTTACTGGTGAATAAGAAGGCCCTGTTGAAGTTAAGAAGAGAGAGCAATGTAAGAAACGATAGCTGAACATGACCTTGACCTTATTTCAAAAAAACTAGTGTTCAGTGAAGAAACAAGACATTCTACAGCATTCAGCAGTTACCAAGGAACAGGTAAAACACAACAAGCCAGGACCTTAAATTACCTTGTGATAACTGTTCTGAGTCATCATACAGGAAGCGCTTTGGAAAACATGGCCATTTGTCTTTTCTGCAAGTACCTAGACTGTAAGTGTGCAAAACCAGAGTGGATTGTGTAACCTTTACAATAGCATCTAAGGAAAACTCATGACAGGCTAAGTAATTTCTACAGCTAGCTTTTCTAAAAAAAAAGAGCAATAGTAACTTGGCATTCAGTAGGTAGGTCTATATCAGAATGTAAATACTGACAAAGACCATTCTGTAGCCCCAAGAGCAACTGTCATGATCCCAGTGTGGTTGTACTTGTAAATTCGCAGACTGTCCCCAAAGGAGAGGGATCACATCTGGACTCTCTGCTGGGAACCGAGTCCATGAGTTGTCTGGTGAGTGCTGGCTGTCCTGGGTCTAAAATACGCTAGGGACTGTTCCCCAGATCCAAGCCCCACTGTAAGTAATGTTAAATTTTGTTTTATTTAGGGATGTAGCAAACAAGCATGGTCCAACACACTGATAAGGTGAGATAACAAGTCTGAGGCAGATCAAATGTTTCAGATCAAACAACCGATCCGAACTCATTGGTCTGAAGCACGGATGTGAGGGTGCTGCAGCGCTGGCCTGGTCTTGAAGCTCTGCCTAACATTTTCCTTTCTTTCACCAGATCCTTCCCTGTCAGACAGCATCTGTTCTTCACTGATTGAAATAGATCTCACATAATTGATTATGGAGGCAAGAACAAAACAACCCTGGTCTTATTCCAGTGTCAGGTAATGGTAGGCTCAGACCAAAAGGAGAGGCTAAGGAATGATACTGTGTCTGAATATGCCTCAAAAGAGAATAATAATCCTCTGCAAACTGTAAATTTATAATCTGAACATACAGACCTGCCCTGTCTGCCTTCTCCTGTATCTCCTGAGCCGAGTGCTACTGAAGCTCTGCCCTCTCTGTGGTTTTCAGAAAGGGGAGTAGTATCAAAGGGAACAGGTGGTACTTCACACAGTCAGCAAACCCCTATCACCCTTCGGGGTTACACATCTTTAAAATATGTCTCATTTTCCCTTTTGATTTATAACAAACTAATAAAATACATTTAAAAAGCCAGCACCAGGGTATCCCTGCCTTGAATAAAAGCCTGATGGAGAGCCAAGTGCTGGAAAGAGCCTGCAGACAGTCCGCTGAGTTCAGAAAAATGTGCTGCAGAAGTGGTAGATCAAGAACTCATGAAGATTAGAAGAGAAAACCTCCCTGTCTCATATGTGAGGACAGCCTCCCACCACAGTAACAGATCTCTCTCCTCATTGCTCCAGTTGCCTGCTGTACCACTGAAACCCACTGGGATCTGAGGCTCTGGCACAGGAGACTCAGAAGTGGTAGGCTCAAAGCAACAGGTTCCCCTGTGGCAGGAGCCTGAGCAAAGGCCAGTGGTACAGACTGGTCAACATCTTTCATGCTTTCTAGCCCCTTGGGCCTGGTTAAACACAAGTGCAGAGAGAGGGCTTGGCTGGAAGTAGGGTTTAGGGTTATTAAGTTTCAGATGGCCATCTCTTTCTCAAAGTAAATAGAAGTTATGTAAGTCCAAATTCTAGTAAAATTCAGAATAATAGATGTATCTACAAGATAATAGGTAATGCAATGAATATAAGCAATGCCATTGTTGCTGTTCTAAATTTCCAAGCAATTACTTCTGCCTCTTTATTGCAAAAGGAGTGCAAGAGTCTTGATAAAACCATGTCAAGTTGGGTTTCAGTGTGTCAAGCTGTGCACCAAGGTAACATAATGTTTTCCAATAAAAATTCAACATAATTTTCTTAATTTCTCTATTTTTGCTGTCTTCATCTATATGTTCCAAGCATTCTATTTCTAGAAATCTTTTGTTTTTCCAGCAAACCTCAGACACACATACTCCTAAGAAATCTCTCAGAAGTTCAGACTGATGACAAATAAAGCAGACTGCTCCATCATCTGCAATGAAAAATATATATGGGAACCAGTGGAAATTACCTGCAAGTAAATCTCTCTTCAGTTTCACATCGCTCTGCACATTCTTCTTTACTATTTGTCCTATAAATTTGCTTCTTTGGGTTGAGCAGCCAAGCTCCCTCTGTTCTCACATAGCTGTCTAGTATGTTTCCTTGCACTATAAGGAAAAAGAGAAAAAGATGTAAAAAAGTGAATGTTGATATCATTTATTTCAAATTTTCATGTTAAATTCTTTGTTACTTAGTTGAGTAATATAATCATTTAATTGCTGCAATGGTTAGGCTGATGCTGACAAAAGATGGGTAAATGTTGCCTTCCTAGTATGGTAAAGGGTAGCGTCACCAAAAACCCCATGTAAAGCAGGACAGAGAAGTGGCTTGAACAGTACGCTGTATCAATCTGAAAGTCATAACAAGTAACACAAACCTAGGGTATAAAGTGATGGGAACAGAGAAGATGACCAAGGAGTGAAAAATAGTGAGGTGTTTCAGAAAGAAAATATTGGTTGCCCATACTTTGGAGAAAGTGAAGAAATGGGACTCGAAGGATGTGAAACAATGATGATTGTTCATAGCTGACACATACCCATGTGGAACAACTTCAGCTTTATCAGCCATCCCACAGCTGCCTCTTTCTAAATGCTCTGGCTTTTGCAGAAACAAGCTATCCTTGGTCACCAGGGTTATCACTGTGCTCATGTTCAGTTCATCATTTTTGTAATAACTCTGTATTGAATTTACTCAATAATCAAGGTAGCAGATGTTGTGCTCCATCACAGTGAATTACACACAATACATTTGAATAAATTCATCCAACAACCTCTGAGCTACAGCTGCATGTGAAATATATAGGATGCTAAAAAGTAAAGCTATGTTTAGTCGTAAACTCCAAAAATGTTCAAGTACAATTCTTCTTGTAAAGGACTTTGCAATTTATGATTTTCTTTTCCTGTTACAGCTACGCAATCTCTGCACACTTAGCTATAGTTCACAAAACTGTGACTTTCGTGACTTCCAGTTGCAGGGTCACGGAGTTGAGTGAGTCCTGTGATTTTTGCAGTTTCTTTATCAGATGAGCTTATGATTCTACTGACAAACATTTGGCTCTGGGAGTGAACCAATCTCTATGGTTTCAATCCCAAACAGACAGCTGGCTCTTGGTCTTTACAACACATCTTGGCCCTACTCTGTGCCCTGGTTTTGTGCTTTGCTTTGCGCAATTGCTGATTAAAAGGCATACAGGGTATGAACCAGACCCTGGCTTCCCCCTCATGCATGACAGCCATGCTGAAAAGAGGGACTTACTTCTTTCTTCATCTTTTTCTGACTGTCCTCTTTCTTGGCAGTAGACCAGTGCCAGCAGGAGGGACAGAAAGCAGCCTCATCCCACTCAGTCTCACAGCCTGTGACTGGGGGGCTCCACGGCAATGTTCAGTGAAACATCTGTCATGGAGAGGAAGGCGTCTACTCCTCCCTTTCCCGAGCAATGCTCTTTTCTAGTGTAAATCAGGGTCATATGCCTCCTGCTACAGTTAAATTCCTTCACCTGAGTACTAGCTCAGCCTGCAGTTGAGCATTTTCTTTAAGATCATTTTGCATCTACAACATAGAACTGATAAAATAGGCACAAAAGCCAAATTATGACTCCTCTCATACAATTGAAAAAGCAGAGAAATTACTGGAGGTTTTTTTTCTGCATGTAGACTAGGAAAGAGTTTGGCCCTAAGGGTTGACAGTTTAACAGTATTCATGAAAGAAAAGGATAGCTGCTAAAAAAAAGAGATAAAGTGAAAAATGATACAATAAAACTTCATGTGACAAGCATAGGAATCACTGATTCCATTAGTTATTTTGAAACAAAAATAACGTCAAGAAGAAATGAGTTTTGAGAGAAAACATTAAACTAGGTTAAAACAATATTATAGGGATGCTGCAATGCTCTCCACAAGGACAAAAAATACAGGCAAAGAATTCCTATTATGGTACAGCTTCCATGCAACCATAATTCTGTTCTGTTTTGACACTTTGCAGTAATATTTTCATTAGAATTACAGCATTTGATTTTTAAAATATTGACAGGGTCATAACTGATTTTGGCCATAAAGATGTTTTTTCCCCTTTTCTGTTATAATTGAATGGCGGGACATAACACTTCAAGAAAGAAAAAAAAAAAAGACAATACTTGTAAACTGAATTAAAATGGAGCAAATATTCTTGCTACAATTTTTCCTACATCTACAGAATTTTTCCATGTTAGAAAGATGTATTACTGCCTTATTCAGAAATGCAAATATTTACCACCATTTGATAAAGGTTTCAAAACAAAAGTAGACAAAAACGCAGATCCTGTATTTTCCTTCCCTGTATAAAATTCTTACTTATTTGAATAGTGTATTTGATTTGAATGAGGCTGTTCTTCCTCAAAAACAAACCTTAGACACTAGATTTTAAATAAAGATGATCATTCTTAACACTAAACTGTATCTAGAATTTTTTCTGCTGAGGCACATCTAATATTTCTATCTAAAATCTATCCATACTTTTTTCTAATTGTTATCTTTTTTATATTTTAAAACTATGTATGTATTTTATTGTGTTTTTTTATATGTGTTGACAGACTCATAACTATATTTTTAAATGCAATCACAACAGGATGTGCAGTTATATAGAAGGCCTGAAGGAAGATGTGCCACCTGAACCCTACAGTTCACTGAAGTTTATGGCTTTCAGGACAGAAAATATTTATTCAAAATTTCTATGAGATCTACTAATCTACCAACACCAAAAAAGCATATATAAAGAATCTTACTCAGTGCAAAAAAAAAAAAAAAAGAACCTTACTTGTGTATTACAAACTATTTTGTACTATCTTCCACAAATATAGTCTTGCAACACCAAAAATACTGCAAAAACGAACACCGAGCAGATTTTGTCCTCCCTATCACATTAAATGAAGAAATTCCTATTAAGATTGTGGCTACGAAAAAGATTTAAACTCACATGTATATAATAATTTTTCCTTTTCTTTGTAATTTTTTTCTCAAAATGCATTTACAATTTTTGAAACAATCAAAATAAGGCTCACAATACTTGGCAGTAACAGAGAAAAGAAACAACCCTGGGATAAAAGGTTGCCGAAACCAGAGACAGCCATGTCTTTGTAGCAAGCTTTGGGGCTGCTTTCCAAGGATGCCCCCATTTCTGGCCATGAGGCATGTTTGCAGGGAGCCATTTGTTCCCTACACAGACACCAAGGCTGTTGTTCTTCTGGCGTCTCTAACAAACACAACACTGGAGCCTCCACAGCTCTTGCTTTGTTCGACCGCAACTCTCACTGGCCAGCAAGACCCAAATCCATCGTCATCCAGACAGTGGTGACACAGAGATTTGGGGACCTGCCTTCAACAAACGGAGCTTACTAACACTTAGTCCCCATCTCACCTAGGCAAGTGGAAGGCAAAGGACTCTTACCTGAGCTGAGCAAGAAAAGAAAGAGGAAGGC
>Ga0065711_1000410_pt1 | contig 68320 bp, 34 predicted proteins | sample Hoacrofraction12_FD_59098 | JGI IMG/M metagenome (GOLD analysis project Ga0065711, IMG submission 59098) | Hoatzin crop microbial communities from Cojedes, Venezuela - Epithelial fraction 12 v2 (version 2) | ecosystem: Host-associated > Birds > Digestive system > Esophagus > Crop | place...
CCTGGACAAGGTCCTATGCAGCCTGCTGTAGGTGACCCTGCTTCGGCAGGGGGGTTGGACTAGATGACCCACAGAGGTCCCTTCCAACCCCTATTATTCTGTGATTCTGTGATTCTGTGAAAAGCCTTTGGGAGATGGGTTTGCTGCCACTGAAGAGATGGAAGAAGTAGGGGCAGCTGCTACCCTAACACCCCTCCACCCCATCCACCCCTCTCTCCGCAGTAGAAGCCAGATGAGTTTTCTGGGGCTCTAGCTTCACCAGGCGGTCAAGAGAGGACAAGCCTCTTTGACCACCCCTAACACTTTGATCTCCTCTGCAAATACGTACTTTTCTGATGCATAAAGCCAGCGTGGGGAGGATAGCTGGGTATGCCTGGAATCTGATGTGAATAATAGAAACACACTGAAATGATCCTGGGGAAGAAGTGTCATGAGTTACTTATTTACAGCCTGCACACATTTCATATCTGACAGTAGGACAAAGCACTGTAAAAATATCCATAAGAATGTGAATCTCTTCTCTGGTTTACACCTAAAAGGCAACATCTGCTTAGTGTCTGTGTTTTATTAACAGAAGGCTGGGAGGATGAAACCTTCTCAGATATTACCTTTGTGGTAACAGATACTTTCAGTAGTATATTGTGGAAGAAAATGCCACATTTCATTAAAGCCTATCATTCATATACCACAAAGGATGTGGTAGAAGTTTATAAACCTAGTGGTAATTTTCAACCTTGCCTATTTTTCAGTCTCTGAAGATTCTTTAAAAAATGCTTCTGGTGACCTCTGAATCAACTGGTGTTCACTGGTCTGTGTGGGAGTGTGTGGTGGTCCACACCAACTGTGTGGCCGCCTTTGGTATAAGCAGCTCAATTGCTGTGTCAGCAGTTATCACACTGTTTAATTTTAATAGACTTGGTTACACAACACATTCTCAGACCTTCCAGGTGTGCCTAATGAAAATTCATATTGACACTCATTCTGGTCTCAGCATCCCCCTAGATCCGGTGTTACCTTCTTATTTTTTAGCATTCTACTTAAAAGGAATCTGAGCGCTCCAGATATATGAAATGCCATATATGTTGAGGATAATCTCCCGTCACTGCAAGATTTCTCCTCTCAGTTCTCTCTGCGTGCTTCATTTAATCTGCTTGCCACCCATTAGAAAGGGTAGTGAAACATTTGGTTCTTGAAGGGCTGACTGCTTCATTTTATGTGATGTAACTGCATCAGCAGAGCAATAATTTACAATGAATAACTCGTTTGGCAGTCTTTAGGCTTTTTTCATGGATTGTCTTTGAACAGATTGTAGTTTTCTTGAATTTATTAATTATTCAAAATGTTAATGACTTTGGGGATTGATTATGAGCAACTTTATGTGAGTATTTGGTATGCAGTACTCCACTTCTGGGGCCATCACTTTGGTGTGTAGCTACACAGAGGCGCATCACGTTTTCTCTGTTTTGTTGACAGGAGATGCTGAAAAATGTCATGACAATTTTGCTCAGAGGGTAAGAATTTATGGAGAGACAAAAAAAAAAATATCGGAACACTTTCCTCTAAAATCCTGGCTAGACAAGAGTTTTTCTAAGAATAATTTCTGAAGTAAAGAAAGTTATTGCCAGGTTTGTTTTATTTACTTATAGAATTTTAGCTTTTGATAAGTTACACACAAGGTAATTGGGTCTGTGCCTGTAGTCTTGGTGGGAATGTCCTACAGTTTATGTCATGGTCACTTTGAGCTTCGGTGGAAGGTGTGTTTCTCCATACAAAATGTTCTGAAATTACAGTTGTGACCAGTTTGCAAATTTCTCTCAAGGTTATTGTGAAGGTGAGGGTGACTGCAGTTTCCAGGCCTGAAGAATGCTCTCAGAGGTTTGTGATGTTTGCTGGTCTCCTAACCCTTGCTATTTCTGTTGAAGCATGTGAGAGCTCCCATTTGCAGTTCTTTCCCAGGCACTTTCAGGATTGTTTTCCATGAAAGGTCCAGTTTTTGCTTTACTTCTTTTCCCACAATCTTCCACCACCTGGCTTGCATTTAAAAAACTCAGTTCAATGCACTGGATTTCGGCAATGCAGGCTGCAACCAGCTTCTGCTCTCCAGGAACAGGTAGCGTGTTATGTGTCAGCTCTCAGAGAAAGATAAGGGTTAGTTGGGCAGAAAATGAACAGAGAAGCAAAAGCTACACACCTTAAGGTTCCCACAAGTGATAAAAATTAATCCATTTTAAACTCCTTACATCATTTAATCTTCTTGGGGCTGGGATTTGTCTCTAAGTCTCTGTAAAATATCATGTCATATCCATTCTACTCTACAAAATGAATAAAACCCATTATCCACAATGCTCAGCAGTCATGCCAGAAATCTGTGTGGCACCTACATTTGGGTTGCATTAAAACCTCAGTAAATGTGATCTAGTTCTGCACAGTCGGCACGGAAATGAGAACTCATCATCAGCTAACGGTGCTCTGGCACTTCCCTGGCTACACTTCAGAGACAGGCAGTGTCGGGTATGGTTTATTGCAACAAAATATGGAATTGATCAAATTCTTTTCAAACTTACAACTTCCAAACTTAAGCATCTGCATGTGAGCTAAGGTCATGATGCAGCTGCTTGACTGCATGTTTCTGGATCAATCAATCAGAGTTGCTCACCTGCTGAGCTGTGGTTATCTGAGCCACCCACCCATGCGGGCTGCGCAGGTCTGACCCTTGGGAGTACCACGTCCCTCTGGAATGGCACGGGGAAGCTGGGTGGGATAATCTAGCTCACCTCACATGAGTTGCATTCAATGCCTATGTTTAGGCAACTGAATCAATCTCTAGGTATTTAAGGTCCCATCATACTCAGTGGACATTCATTCAGTGCAGTGGAGATCAAGCCTAGAGAGTAATTCAGTCACCCCTGAAGCGGCCACCTAAGTGCTTGGATCATTTTTTATTGTCTCACCATCAGCCTCTTTAAAAGCTGACCAGAACCTCTCCTTCGAATGTCAGAGCTGTGCTGCGCCTTGCCAGAGGGTAACGAGTCAGTCCGGGAGGTGCAGAGCACATCGCGCGCCTCCCCCAGGTCTGCTGTGCTCTCCAAGCCTGCCTGGATCCCAGCTTTCTAGCTACAGGACATGGAGTGGTTACTAGACCGCAGAGTTTACTCTTTCACACATTGCTGTTGCAGCACACTGTTATTATGTGTGTCTTTCTCTTTCCACACACAGAAGCAGGTAAGTGAGCAAGAGGGTGAAGTATACAAGTATCAGCATGTATGTGTGATTGTGGCGTACAAAGACCGTAAGGAAAACAGTACTTCTGCTGTCAATAAAGCTGTCTAGTAATTTCCATTTCCTTTCTACAAATGCCTCTAGAACGGAAGTTTATATGAGTTAGATCTTTGTTTGCTAATTCTGGAATAGACTTTCTATTGATTTGACTTCCTGTGCTGCAAAACCCTGCTTCTTCTGCGCACATACGTCTGGGCCAACTGGAGGTCAGCAGATATTTCCTAAGACAGAACTGGGTGGCTTTGCTTTCCTTCTCTTGAAATACATGGTGAAGGTCTCTCTCTGAACTTTATAGAAAAGTGCAGTAACAGGAAAGCTACAGGGAAAATGGACCCATAAATTTAAAGATAAAAGCCAGGAATAATCTCTCTCTGTTTCTGGTATGGGGAACACACAACTGGCCAGCAGGGCGAATTTCTGGAATGCACTGAAGTATCAGTAGAGGCTTGTTCTTTGTTGCCCACTTTTAAATTAACGAGATCCTCAAATGTATTTTTAGAGTTTCCTTCCTGGTATGCTCCCAGAGATAAGTACTTTCTTGAAGTAAATGTCAAGCTAGAACTAGCTAGAAGAAAGCCTCAACTTACATTGTGTGAAAGAAGATATAGAATTTGTTCCCAATTCTTTTGTTGAGCCACCACAGCTCATAAAAAAGCAAAAGGGTAGCACATTTCTACCTAAGGCATTCCTGGTTACCCTGTAAATGGTACGAAGAAACTCAAAATCTCCTATGCAGAGTAATATTCAGTCATGCACTTGATCATGGAATTTAGTAAAGAGAGGAAGATTACAAACTGTGAAAGAATTCTTCTTTGTTTCACATGGGAAAATGCTTTCTGTTTCACGTATTATACTGAGTTTCCTGCTTGAATATCCCTAATACAAAACTGCTGTGTTCCTAAGTTCTCATTCATTCATATTCACATCATTAAAGATACAGAGTTTTCTGGGATCCCCACCCTTCTGATACATTTTTAAAAATATTCTTGCAACAACAATACTCAGTGGAGTATTTCACTTTTTAAAGTAGTTTGCCATTTTATCTTTGGGAATGGGGAATAATACATAACAACTAGTGTTTGAGAAACAGCAGAAAACAGTAGATCCTGCAAAGTCACCGTACCTCTACAGCTGCATTCAGTGCTCATACATTTGGTGTGGTTCTGCTTCTCCTTCCACTATAAGTACACCATATGGTGCGTAAATGACATCAAAGGTCAGTGACTGAATCTGTGGCTTCGGTGGGGCAAATGTCTATCGGGAAGGGTTCTGCTGGGAGGGAGCGGTGGCGAGGAACAGACAGACTCCAGCAGCCTGGCTGGATGCTCCTTCTGGATCACCCAGGCTCTCTAGATCTTTGACACCGTAATAAGCAAATAATAGGGATGACTCGCTGATGCAAACTCTTTTATTTCATGGGTTTTTAAGTACTAAATGACTTCAGTCATTAGCCAAGGGGGACGAAGACTACTGACATTGGTGGGAAGACTCATTGACTTTAGCAGGCTTTGGATAAGGCTCCAGGAGAAGAGGGGTGCTGGATCACTGATCATTAAGGGAAGGTAAGAGAGAACTGCCTTAAAGGAAACCTTACTTTGTAGCTTACTTCTCCACTGAAGAAAGTTATCTCACCAAAAGCATCATCAGCCGAAAGTTAGTATGAAGACTATTTCCTATAGAGTTACACAGTAATGTTTGTTTCGGAAAATTAGAGATAGGCTGGAAAAACTACCCCACCTGGAATTAGAGGAAAGTAAATGGAGCAAGTCCTTGCAAATGAAAAAGTTTAGAACATCCTGGTTACATTGAAAGTGAAAACCAGCCCACTTCCCACTTCTCAGGAGGGGCACCCCATAAGCATTTGGAAACCTCCACGTAGCACAATCTACTTCATTAAAAACAATTGAACCGCTACCATCTTCCTGAATCACTACAGAACCATTTTACCTTTTCTGGTGTCACCTTCAATATCGCCTAATACAGCCTATTTAAATGCAAATGAAGAGAGTTGCTAGGGACAACACCCTGTTGTTTCTGGTAAGACAAGTCAGAGGATGTGCTTGTGTGGAGGAGCCAGAAGGTTGTTAATTACATCTCTGTATGAATGAAATGCACCTTGTAAGAGTTAAAGGAGTCCAAAGACGAGCAGATTACTGATGTTTGCCTCGTCAAGACAGCAGCTGTGGAATATATAACCAGGGAGAAAATCATAATAGATCAACATGCAAAAATGTTAACCAGGTATTAAGAACCTCCTGAAACCTATAGAAGTGCTTTTAAAAAGAGATCTGAAAAACTTTTATAGAAGATGTTTAACAGTTTCGGCATAGGAAGTGGGTATCTTTACATGTAAGGACACCTAAGATCTTGGGGTTTAGGAACTGAGAACTGGCTTCTATTCTCAGACCTTCCTTGTACTTTACAACAACCTTAAATGCCCCCATTTAGTAGGTTCATCCTAAGTTAGTCAGTTAAAGTCAAAAAGCCAGGCCAGGACCTTTACACTTATGAAGTGCTCCTTAAGCATTATTTCGAAAACATGAGTGGAAATTTAGCAGTACATAGACCTTAAGTTACACCCTTGCACAGAATGAATTTTGCCCTGAAGTCCGTGAAATACTTTGCTGTTGCAGGGCAGAAATCACTGTAAGAAGGTTCATCATATAATTGCAGCTCATTTATGCATGTTTATCTGCTGGGGTGCCCATTCACTATATGGTTTAGGTTATAATTTAAACTACCAGAAAAGGCTGTCAAGTGTGTTTGTGTGCATGTGGCACAATGGCGAAACTGAAGCATTTGGAAAGGCTCTGGATTGAGGGAGATCACACCCAGCCCCTCACAGAGCCTCTCCAAAGAGAGAATAACCTATTGCCCTGACAGCACCGCAGGTCGTGTTGCATCTTCATGTGGCCCTACGCTCGGAGACTTTAGTAGTCAGGTATGTGAAGAAACCCTTTAAATAGGTTCTGAGCCCTGCCACTGTAGGGTTTTGGCCACCATGCAGATTTTATCAAGCCAGTCCAGCCAGGGAAAATCAAGGAGTTGAAATTAGCTGTGTGTCCTCTTCTGAGCAAATACATACCATGGCTTATTTCAGCAGCTGCATGTGATGACCCACTAAACTAATAATTTCTGTAGAGGAGTGTCATTACAGCAGGAAGAGGTGAAATCCAGTTCCCCTGACTTCAGTCATCTAAAAGCTAGGCACAAGGTATAGAGAAGTTAGACAGCCATTCTCTAAAATCAAAGCACAAAGATGTAAGCCCTCCCACTACTGAGTGACTCATCGTGGTCTAGAGAAGGCATCTGAGACAAATCAAGTGAGTTGCCCCCTGGAGAGGCCTCTGTCTCTCCACTGATAATAGAGGGAACGCGGGCAACAAGCACAGTCAAGACACTAAACTCTAAGTGGCTGAAATTAAGTGACAGAAATCCTGCCTTTAATGAACAAAGATAGTGTTCTAGTGGAAATCATTTAAGATGTAACATAGACGTATGGGAAAAATGAAATATAAAATATAAATGAGGAGAAATCAAAGGTCTTTCCCCAGAGAAACAAGTATTAACAAGTAATGTACTTAAAAGTCTGTCAATGAAAATCTAGAACATACAGCTCATTAAGTAAATAAAGATTAAAGCATGCAAATAAGGAGTAAAAAGCACATAAATTAGTAGTACGCTACTAATATATACTGCATAGTACACTATTAATCTTCACTGTTTTTTAATATGATAGAAGAACATCTTCTGTGGATTCTGCTTTCTTTATTTGCTTGGTCGCTGGCTGGAAGCCACCCCCCCTGGGCATCATTGCGGAGGAGGCCGTGGTGTTCCTGCTGTGCAGCACCTCGCCCTGCTCCCGATGCCTGCGTCTCAGCCAGGGTCTTATGTCAAATCTGCCCCTGCCTCAGCCTATACACTGTGAGAGTGTACCTGGATTGTGAATTTGTGATCAGGGTACTTCTAAGCGGGCTTTGTGGAGGAAAGTCTCTTCACACCTATCATCTCTGACTTCATGGTTTCCCGCTACTCGACTTCCTGTTAGCATGACTTACATCAGTCTAGGCTGTTACATCACATAACCTTAATGTAACCACCTCAGTGAAGACCTATATAGTTCAATGCAATCTAGAGGCTATCAGCTATCCACAGATCAAATAAATGTTTATTATATTTATATCACATGTATATAGCTCTCTTAAATAATTAATTTAAAAAATGTTATGTGAAATTGCAAATAAAGCTACAGGTACTGCACTAGCATTTCATTCAAATTCTTTTTCTCTCCTGAGAGGACAAACTCATTACAAATAAGGGGTAAAACACTGACATGCTCTTTCAGAGGAAAATTTTCAGATGGTACATAGGTGATTAGATGTTGAATACTTGTTATTGTTAATGTCAATGGCTGGTTTAATTCCCTCGCTATCACACTACATAATTACCCTTGACATGATCTTTTGTAATGTGCTGATCATTATTTTATAGACTGTATTTCTAATCAATTTTGTCTGATGAAACAGACAGTGAAAAGAAAAAACAGTAAGCACCTCTTTCCCATGCATGATTCCTTCTACATTTTCTTCTTGAGATAATGTCTGGATTGCTGTTTCTTTGTTGCTAGTTCAGTACATTAGAAATCAGCTAAAGTAGCATTAACTAAACACTAATAGGCCATTAAAGACAAACTTTCCTGCTGGAGAAAACAAAAACATTTCAAATATAAATATAAGTCAATTTTGTATGCACAAACTTCTGCTATCTGATGCCATTCATATTAATAATTAATACATGTGTTTCACTGGGATATTATCAGCTTCAATAGATATCCAAACTTTCTTGGCTTAGTATTACTTCTTTTCCTTGCAAACAGTGCAAGAGGCCAAGATAACGTTGACCATTGCTTGATCCTCCCCTGCTGACTACCTGGCAAGAGGATAGACCCAACTGAGCAACAACGCTGGCAGCACCACAAGTGATCCAGAAGCAAACAATCATCGACATGTGTCCTGCTGTCCGAAGCCCTTAGAATCTGCATGATAATCAGCGAATGTTTTTGCATATTTAAGGGCACAGAGTAATAGACCCCTTGCATTTATTCGAAGTGCAGATACACGCACAGCCATCCTGGGAAGCTGATAACCCTGTTAAGGGCACATACACACAACCCTTTGCAAGTGCAAATGTAATGTCCATTGTGGATCTGGTTCAAACTACCTTTCTTGCTCTGGTACCCTTTGAGAAATGACAGAAATGTAGTCTCAGCCCCCCCGGCAGCCGGCCCCATGTTACACTGCCCGCCCTGTGCCCCCTTATCTCAGCTGCCTTCCCAAGAGGCTGCTAGTATCTCCTCCACACCTGAGAAGTGAAGGTTATTCTGTGAGATTGCCTTTAGCCAGGCATCAAGGTGCAAGTCTGTGTTTTATAAGGAAATCTGCTTTTTTTTTTTTGAGTTTAAGATCTATTTGCTGGGAATAATTTCCCAACAAGAGCTTCAGAAAAAAACAGTGAGTCTCCTCTTAGTGTGGGACTCTTGTGAGGTTACTCACATGTGTACACTATAAATAATGTGCATGGCTATAGCTAGCGCTTTCTGGCCCTTTGCTAGCCTTTGATCAGCTCTTTTGCTGGGAATATACAAGGCAATAAAAGGCTGACTTGTTGTTTATGACCAGTGATAAATCTTTTGGGAAGAAAAGGCCTTATTCTCCTTTCCAATAAGGATGAGATCCATTGTAAGGCTCTAATTGTACCAGGAGTTGTGTTATGCTCATCCTAATATACCAGACAGTCTACTGAAATCAATGGGAATGCTTGCTGTGCCTAAACTTACAAATGCACTGTGCTTTTATCAGATCTGGACTTGTAGCAGACGTAGTTCAAGAGATAATCTTTGAAGTTATCCCTCTACACAGCTGACGAGGAAAAGAGAATGAGAATAAATGGTAAAGATGATGGCTTTCATCTCCTAAAACAACTCTCCAGACAATTTCCTAATGAGGAATTCTGTTTGAATTGTTGCAACTACATAAGTTACTGCATTTTGCTTTGGTATAGATAATCATGATAATAATATTTGCCTGTAGCAAAATGCCATAGTAAGTCAGGGACATGATTTCCATCTGTCTTTCTCTGCTTGTTGTTTTTTTTTTTTTAAATCCCTTCTTTCAGTTAGGAGCTGCTCACACATGACTGAAGTCCAAGACACGTTTTCAGCCTTAGTCTGCTAATTTTGATCATTCAGATGCTTGTCTTCCCTATGTTTGGGTGGATCTTTATTACAGAGAATTATCAAAATATTTTGTGTAAAGATTTAAGTGCCAATATGTATACGTACTACATAACTGGAAAGAGGCAGAGGGGATTTTTTTTTCACATAGAGAGTAAACAGGACATCAGAACAAATTTCTTGCTCCAGTCAATTTTCACTATGAGAGTCAAATATAATTTCAGTCAAAATCAAAGCACAAAAACAAGTAGCTCAATTCTAGCATGTGCCCACCACCATCCCGCCTGGTCCTAAACAGGAGACAGGCCTGGCTTGGTGCTCAGAGGCAGCACTCTTCTGATGTGGCTTTGATGCAGCAGAATCAGGATCCCCACTTTTAGATCCCCATCAATCTTAAAGCCTTGTTGAACCAATGCTCTGATTATTGTCTTTTCTAATTATTGCCTATGTTTAATTGGAATGAACCCTGACAAGCCAATACTTTGATTTTAAAATGATATTCTGATAAATGCTTTCTTATCTTTGAAACATCAGTATAGAAGACGTATTGTTTGTATCTGAAATAGGCCATTTTTATGTGTGTCACATTTGGAAAATAAATCTGCTCCTATGCCCCCTCAAGGCTGCATTAGATGATGTTAAGTGCTCTCATTTTTCTGCTCCTTCAGATATTTTTAACTGGATGAATCATTAGGTATTCTGGTCACTCCTTTTGCAGATGCAGTTATGATTTTAACAGGGAAAATGTCCGTTCTGTGATATCTCTCTGTGACAACCGTTCTCATTGCAGGGAAGGTTTAAGTCACCACAGAAATATGAAAAACACCCCCGTCAGGGTATTTGAGAGGTTGTGTAGTCCACTCCCTGCCTGAAGGCAGGCTCATCTCTGCCAGGTCATCCCTGGCAGAGGTTGGTCCAACCTGAGATCCCCCCACGCCCATGTCTGGGCCCACGACTCGCAGCTCCCCTGGCTGACAGCCCTGGTGCCAAGTTATTTGAAACCTCTGTTGTTCAACCTAAATCTTCCATGTGACACTTTTTAAGGCTGTTTCTTCTTATCTTGTGATCCTACAGGATAAGTTTGAAGATGTTGAAGCTGTTATCATATTTCTCCTCCGCCTCCTCTTGTCTAAGCAGCCCCAGTGCTCTCAGTCTCGCCTCCGCGATTGCGGACTCTCAGCCTTCACACTTGGTGCTCCTGCCCTGGTTTCTCTCAAACTGACCCCATCTTTCTTGAAGTAGAGCTGGGATGTTACCAGTGACAAACAAGGCAGAACAAATCTTCCATACAGCTCCTTTGTGTGTCCTGCTGTGAAGTTGCATTTTCACAGCAGCACAACATCACTGACTCAGGTCATATGCACTCATGTGCTCTTGTGCACCCCAGAGCCTTTACTAAAACGCAGTTGCTTAGTCCACCAAATACCTTGTATTTATACTGTGAATTTTACTGCCTAAAGTATTTATTTCAGACTACTTCTATTTTTCAAAATAATTTTGTTCTCCAGTCATGTCCTCCAGCTTGTGTCCTGTACAAGACACCTACGTTGTCTAGTGTCCAAATCATTAAATATTGAACAATACCAGACACAGAAGTCCTAGCACAGATTTACTTGTCCTTTTCTCTAGAAGTATGGTTTCCCAGCCAGCTGTACAACAATTTCACAGTGATTTCAATAAAACTGTTTCCTTAACTTGCTTATGAGACTCCCCTGGGAAGCAAAGTCAAAAGCAGCACTACAGCCAATACGTCTACTGCTTCTTCCCTCATTTGCTGTCTATATACAATATTAACCTTTTTTTGCCCTTAGCAGTGTATCACTTTTTTCTTGCCTTCATGTTCTAGCAAATGTTCTTTCCAGATTTTTTTTCTGTTCTTTTTTCTTGTTACTTCCTGTGTTAATTCTATTATATTCTACGCCTTGGCCTTTTTGATTTTGTCCTTGTAGGTTTGTGCTAGTCTTACATATGTCTTCTTAGTAACTTGACCTACTTTCTGCGCTGAATAATTTTCAGGCCACTGAAAAACTCCTGAGTTAGCAAAAGCGGTTTCTTACTGCACTTCCTGTATCTCCTTTGTATGAAATAACCTGTGCTTGTCTTTTTGAGGCTGCCTTTTTAAGAACTTCCTTTAAACTCTCTTTTTCCTCCTGCCTTGCTTGCCTCTTAATTCTTCAAGTTGAGTGATGCTCCCTTTCTTCAAATCCTTTTTTTTTTATTTTACTGTTTTTCTTTCTTCCCTTGCTAGATGTCAGAAATCCCATTCCTTATGATCCCTGTCCCAGGGTTTGCCTTCTCCCTTCACCCTCTGGACCAGCTCCTCGCTGCTTGGCAGAAATGAGATCCAAAGGAGCCTTTGCCTCTCCAAGAACCAGACAATAATCCCTGTTGCGGCAGGGCTGCTTCCTCTCTTCGTTTATACTCGAAGACTTTCCGCAGCTCTGTTGCCTCCAACTGCTGGCGTTCCTGGCAGGCATACGCAGCCACCACGCACACCTTGGAAACATGCCTCTTCATCTCCCCGTGCCCCAAACAGATCATAAATCTATCATGTCCATTAACCCGTCAGATCAGTTAAGTAAAAATTCTGATTATGAATGACATTCTTTCAATTTGTTTTTCATATTTCTTGTATTAGCATACAGACCTCCAAGGTAGTCATCCCACTATTTTCTTTCTTCTTTTCATTCCCGGGGGGCTTTAGTGCCCTGCTTTCAGGACGCGCATTATCCACCTCTTTATTAGTTTTCTCAGTCTGTGCCTGACAACATTCTTACTTCTCTGTGTGAGATGGGCTCTCTTGCTTCAGGTGTTATTGCCTCCTCACTGAGAAACTGCAGTTGTTGCTGAGTTCTGCCTCCTGCCCACCCCATCCTCTCCAGACGCTGGTCTCTGCCCCAGCCCTTGCCCTCAGCAGGAGGGGCTGGGCAGAGCCATCCTCACAGCTCGTCCCCCCCCCGAGTCCTCAGCGAAGTGCTCACTCCCAGCTTTCCCAGGGGCTCGCTGAATGGGAGAGGTTTTCTAACAGCTCTGATGATCCAGGCTCTCGACAGGCACTGTGGCTGCTGGGATACTGGATTAGATCTGCAAGGGGACATCTCTGTCACCTTCAGCTTCTTTCCTTGTCAAACTGCCAGTTTTGCACATCTTAGATGAATGAAGTATGACTGTCCTCAAACCTTACTAGTGACGATTCCTCACTCAGTACCAAGGCACAGCCTGGATAGCTGTGCACATTGTACAGAGGAATCTTCTTCAAACAGAACAACGCGATAACACCATGATCACATCGTACCCTCCCAGTTTTCATCAACACAATATTGGTATCTTGCCAAAGGTCATGTCACTTCAGGGGACAGTTCTATGTTCCTGATTCAGCAGGGTGTCTAAAGACAGAACTCCTCAACTGAGCTACCAAAGCCAAAAATGAATGCCTAAATGATGAACTTATGCCTGCTGTTCATCTGAGTCTAGGCAAATGGCAATGTGTAAGAATCGCTTTTATAAAAACATAATCTGTGCTACAAAATACCCTGAAAGTCATACATTAGAACAAAACTGTTCTTCTTACCAAGTCTGAATTTCAGTCCAGCCTGCAATGTATTCAACGGTTTTCTCTCTGACTCTGTTTCTGAAAATCTCCAATTATGTGAGAACCCAAAATTTCATAAGAGCTGAGCAATTGCTTATGATTGCAGAGAGAAACTCAGAAGTGTGCACCCTCCTAGTTCAGCAGCGAAACAGCCATTTGAAAGAACTATGATTTGTTGTTTTTTCTTTCTTTCTTTCTTTCTTTTTTTTTTTTTTAATCCTATTATTTGAAAGTGAATTCTGTGACTAACGATTTTGAACAGTTTCGACTTGCCACAGTGCCAGGTAAGCATGGCAAATGTTTGAAGGATTGAGACCATTAGCTGAAGTGGTCCATTCTCACATATTTTCTTACCTGCCTGCTGGAGACAAATAGAGAAATAAAATAAGAGCAATGAATAACCTAGCCAAATGTCAGCAGTGAGGAGCCAAATTCATCATGGTGGCCACTTCAGCCACTGTGAAACATCAGCTGGCTGTGAAAGCAGAACCCTCAGTAGGGGTTTAATGTAATATTATGAGCAGAAGTAATTCAGATTAGCCATGGCCCTGAATCAGGACAATCATTAAACTGTATATACTGCAAAAAGCATTTCTCATCATTATCCCTCATCATCCTCATTCTCATTTGGAAAGTATTAAACTACTGTATTAAGTTATTTAGATTGTTAGTCATATAAAGGAGAGGCATTTTTATTGCTGCCTTGGTCACTAGGGTTTTACCAGCCAGTAGCAGTCTTCTCATAACTTAATCAAACCAAAGCCCAGGCTCAGGGGAAATCCACTGTATTGAAGCAAAAGAAAATGACCCTGCTAGGTTCCTAAACTTTACCAAGCCCTAGAAATTTCCAAAGGGAAGGGCTATTACATCAAAATATTACTCCAGTATTTCAAAATAAGGATGACCTAACTATGTTTTAAAAATGAATTTAATTTTTTTTTGTTGTTCTTTGATTCACTGTAATAACTACTGGAGATGTTAATTTGCTTTTCCCTCTGCATAAGCAAAGAATTTTGGGCAATGTGGATGTGTACAGTACTTTAAACGAGATTTTGTTTTCTGAGGAGAGAAGAGGAACCAGTTAATAGGCAGAGTGGCTTCCTTTTTGTTTCAGTGATAACAAGCATGAACCTCACAAGCAAATGGGAAACCCATGAACTAGACATGGAGCTCTGAGGCCTGGGTGCCTGCAAGATAAACACTACCACCACCTAATAATTGCAGGGGAGGACAGTGGATGGAGAGGAAGACTCGCTCACATTTTCATGGGTTGCCTCTTGTTCCCAGTGGAAGAGAGCACAACAAAGAAAGAGGAACTGGTTGGTCTTTTCCATCTCTGCCCTGCTTGGCTGGAAGAAGAAGGCCATGTAGCACCCAGTCCCTCCTAATGAACAGGGTAGAGCACATCCTAAAGAGCTACCCTGGGAGAAATTGCTTCTTCCAAGTGGATGGAGCCGACAGCTCCCTCGGCTGCCCCAGCACCATGGTAGTGCAGCCTAGAGGTGGGCACAGCTATCACATAAAATCATAAAAAGCTCTGCGGCAGCTGCAGCAGTTCTTTACACAGGATAATAATATCAGAAAGTACTCACAATAAAGTTGTAGATTTTACTTAGCAACTCAATGCAAGGAGAAGCACTGGCTCAGTGTGACCAGCTCTCCCAAGAACAACTGCTCCATATTGTCAAAATTGTGTTTGGAGTAATAGCCCAGACTTCTCATGACCTGGGATTCCTCACATTAGCAAAGGGTCCTAATTCTTATCTTTTCACTGGTTTTACACCAGTCTGTCCCCACTGACTGTGGAGTTGTTTCTTACCACTTTTGACACTAACATCCAGATTTGGGTACAGCATCTCCTCTGGTGGCAGCCAAATCTCACCACTACCAGTGTAAGTAAGAAGATTACAAAACTGTCTCCTGCTACTGGCTGATTCTTGTTTGGGCCAAAGCAAACTGGGACCGAAGGACAGGCCCCAACAACTCAGGATATACACCAAAACCTGAGATTTGCCGTATAGCCTGCCTCTTCACCATCTACCGTGCTTTTTTTTTTTTTCATTATTTATAGGTCAGGTCAAGGCAGATTGCAGGCCTGTTTAAGGCACTGAGCTGACAGCCGCTTTTGTCCGTGCTTAGCAGTTGGGATCAGTGTGGATACCAAAACCTGATGTTAAGATTGCCAGATCTGTACATGTAGGAGAGAACTGTGCTATCTTCTTTTTTGCAGAGATACAGAGGAAAAACTCTGGAAGTCAAAACTGTTACCACCTGGCAAACTGAGCTCAAGCCTCCTAGCAGCTGTATAGGCTGCTACTGAGCGCTGCAAAATAATCAATATTAATTCCGATTCTGATACTTGTTTCAAAAGACTGCTAGCATATGACATTCAGAAACACTGGATCATTTAATGTGGTGACTTGCAGATTCCTACTGGGTTAGAGTTTGATATTTAACCTTCTGAACAGTTTCACTAAGTAGAGAAAAGCAGCAGGAGATTTTCTTACATAGGGGAAGACGCTTTTTCCATACATTAATGAGAAAACAGGATTCTAACTACACTTTTGCTGTTGCCTCAACATGCCGTACTTGAACTCTCATGCCCAAGGCTACAAGAATTAAGTGGTTTCTCAAAGCTGAAACAGGAACGCCTTCCTCCATCCTCATTTTCAGTGATGGCGGGGCTATCGGTGTGGCCGTGGCAGGGAGCGGATGGCAGGACACAGCTTGCTACGGGCACAGCAGATGCAGGTGAGCACGACACGGATGCTGTAATTCAGCGCCGCTGACCTCCTCGCCTTACCTCCCTGCACAGCACCCACAGAGGCAGAGGGGCAAAGCTGCCACATCCGGACACAAACAAGCACAAAAGTCTGTGGGGAAAAATACAAAACCCTCCTCAACCCTAAATTTAGTGTTTCTAAATAAAAAGGATTTATACCGCGGTGCCTTTTTTCTTCTCTAACATGTAGCTCTCAACAGATGGTGATGAACAGTTTGGAATTAAACTGTATGCTGCTGCATTTCTAGACGTCTTTTTACAGCACTATGCTCAGGGCCACATCCTCGCTATTCGCAATTACTGGGAGGTAATTTTTAGCTGCTCAAGTTGTTATTGCTAAAATGTGATTTCAGCTACAGATGCTGTTTCTTCCAAACCATCAGATGTCCACATTTCCACAAGACTGCCCGTTGGCGAGAAGTGAGTGACTAGAGCTCAGAAGTGTCACACCAGGTTCAAGTTTGCGATTTACCTATGGAGAATGAAAAAGTGTTTTAAGTGTGGCACGCCTGGCAAACATTTCATTAGCAGAATGGATAAAATACTTGAAACGTAATTGCAGTAAGTAAAATGCCTATGAGAGGCTAACCCCTCCTCAGGCTGCCCACAGTGAGCCCATGTCATGAGCTAGGAGGCCGAAACTTCACTTTTCCATGAGCAACTGTTGTCACCCGAAGGACTCAGATGTCACCAGAAGAGGAATTGTTTATCAGCATCTTCCATTTACTCTCTTGTGCCCTCTGACTAATAAACTGGAAGAGTTTATATATCCATACAATTTATGTTGTTGAAATAATACTTCTGCCATCTTATTAGTTTCAGTAAGCAGGTAATAAGATTCTTCTTTTGATCACGAAAACCAGAAGTACTGCTCAGTTACCCTTTGAACAGCGCCTTGCATTCTGATGGCATGTTAAATTAGAGCGCCTGCTTGGGTGTAAGGATGCTTTTAATTCATATTTAGGATAATATGATTTTCTAGCCACTCGCTGGCTCCCAATTGATTACTATAGTATTGTAGGTAGCCAGTTTGTCACGGGCACCTGCTTACGTGTGTCAGAGCTGAGTGGTGCCATGCAGAGGGGAAACATCCCCTTGGTCAGGCTGCAGACATGTGCTTTTGGAGGCAGAGCGTGCATGCTCACAGTTACTGTCGGTGCGGTCCATGCAACAACCAGTTTGCTCCCTGGGACTAGGGATTTTTCCATTAGACAGCTTTCAAATCACTCTCATTGGCCTTGATGCCCTAAAATGGTTGAAGATCTGCCAGGAGACCAGCTGTGGGCTGGCTATGGAGCATTGCACTATGGCAAGGGGAGTGCGAGGGCCTAAGCTCATGTGAGGCCAAGCCTGATCTGCTTCTCACTTGCATTATTTGTGTGCAGCCACGTGCTCAAGGGCATGCTGCAGCTGAGCTTGGGGTCATTGTCCATGGGGAGAACAGATGAGTGCTTGGCATTGCTGGGCAGATCCTAGTCCCCCCAGTGCCACTGGAAACAGACGCTTCCACAGTCAGGAGACAGTCTGAACCCAGCTCTCCCGAAGCACAGATGTGAGGCTTTGACCCCAGCCTTCAGCTGTAGCACTGGATGCTACAAAAGTCACACAACAGTATTTGGTGCACATGGCCTTGCTTTAAAACCTGCTCTTAATTTTACAGATGAGTTTTGTTCCCTGACCTGGTCTGTTCCCAGACAGTGCAACTAGGTCCTCATCCTGCCTTGGGCGTGCTGAAAAGCTCAAATTTAATCTTTAATGCTTTACACTGAAAAGAGCTATGTTTTGTATGATAGTCCTCTAAAAACTGAGGAAAAAGGACTCAGGCACTTCTCCTGCCCAAACTAGCGAAAACTGCTTGTGGTAATTGATAGATTTTGTGTAACAGCCAAAGGAGAAATACTAATGATTCTGTATGTCAAGTTAAGTGGAACAAATCAGGGAGGTTTGGGGCCAGCCGGTAATTCTTCTCAGGGAAGAAGCAGCAACCGAAAGCCTCCAATTTAGGGAAGAAAAGAGACTGAATACAGAAAAGCAAATTCAATCCCTCTCCTTCGTAACAAAGCCCTGGAGTTAGAGCAGGGATTTCTGCTAGATATATATAACACGATCTGCACAACGCTGTAATCTGCAGGTTCTTTGCACAAAATATTTCCCTCTTGTGTCTATTTATTAGACCCAGACTAAATAACACTAAAGATTTTTTGCCCATGTTTAGTTGGGTTTTTTTGATTTGTTCATTGCTTGATGGCAGTGATTGTTTGATAACGAGGAAGCTTAGTGTGAGCCAACAATTAAACAAATACAAGTAAGTTACATTTTCAAGAGGAAAGAAGGTGGTAAGAGGTAAATCAGGTGGAGCACTCAAGAAAAAAATAATAGAGCGAGTGAGTGATAACCCCTGTTAACTGCAGCCAGAGATGCATCAGGGAAAACCTAAAGCTCAAAAGAAACACCATTTATAAGGAAAATATGTATCTTATCAGGTCAGTAGCTGCAAATTTGAAATTTCAGATTATGAAATGTTGACAATTAAAACTATATTTTCCCCACCAGGATGTCAAATGCCGTTCCTTGGAGGCCTGACTCATGAGATAATTATTTGAGCCAGTCAGTTTCAGTGAAATTACGAGCATGAAATGAGCTTGGAGCTCAGCAGAGACATTAGCTGTTATTGGAGTATGACTTTTGGTTTGCTTTCTCAGTAACTCACTGAATGCAATAAGAAGACGGTGGCCTCCTTCTTCGCAGCTTTTATTATGCTCCCAGCTGGCACCAAGTAATAAGTGATTATGAACATGCCTTCTGATCTCTTCAAACTCCTGTTATTGGTTATAAGCACGCTGGGAGCCTGTCTGTGGGCAACCCAAACCGACAGCAAAGAAGTCAAGCAGTGACAGGCTACCAGCTCTGACATGCTCTCATTGCTAATTGTATTTTCGGGTTGTTGTCATTCGGTTGTACGGAATAAAAATGAAGTACAAACTAAGGGGTTGCAAAAGGGAAAACATTTTACATGACAACAGGAGGAACAGTTGTCCATCTGAACTGTCTTGACAGCTCTTAGTTTGCCAGTATTGGCTTATTAGTTACCTTCTATACCAGGTCAAGAGTTCTTCTGCCTCAGCAGCCAGCATGGACTTGCTGCTGACATTGCAGCGCATCACAGGGGAGCTGCACTGTTACAAAGGTGCAGCAACACTCTAGAAAACCTCCAACAAATACTCCAGATCCACCATTCAAAACAGATCCATCACTTTGCACATTTCTACAAAAACAGGTTCCTTAGTTTCTGAAGGTTTATTTTTTCTACATGCATGTTTAGGGATGGGTGGTGTGGGCTAACCAGGGTAAGAATTCAGCCCAGCTGTCTCCTGACCTTTGAGGCTCTGAGCCTGCAAACGCTTAATCGCAGGCACAACATCTGTCTGAGCAGTTTATGTACATGCAAACACAGTAACTGTAGAGACAAAGTCTATGAAGTCGGTTCGGTTACAAGTTTCAGGCTATCTGTAGAAATAACTTGCAAAGGTCTCTCTGGCTCAGCCTTGCAGGCAGCGCATGAAGCTCTTATAAAACTGCGGGGACAAACTGTGCTGTCTAATGGCTCCATTCGCAGATATCCCGGATCTGCGAGGTGCACCAGCTACATCTGCCTGCGCCCTGCTCTGCTTCTGGGTCCACTCAGTGTATGTGGATGGCCAAAATGTGTCCCCCTTCTCCAGATGAGCAACCTCTGAAATTTCTGGGCTGCCTGTAGCTTTGAGAAAACACAGGAGACACTTTTCCTCTTTTACCCAGCCTGCAGGAACGTACTGAGCTGTTCTGAAACCAAGAGCTAGCTATGGATGTTTATTCTGCTCCCTCCTCCCACCCTTCCTGGAAAGCACACTGAAAGAAGGACATTCAAAAATAAGAGTTGAAGGAAGTTAAAAAAAAGTTGCACTTACTTAAACAGCTCTGTGATATTTAAGAAACTGCAAATGGCAAAAGACAATGGTTAGCTACCACATTGTACACACAGAGACGCATACATATACATATCCAGCAATTGTTTTATAACTCAGTAAGACCCTTCCCCAGTGTTACCCTACAGTATGTTGAAAATAGCATGATGTTATCACTGCTTAGAATCTGGAGAGCAGGCAGATTGTCTTCCTCTCAGTGACAGTTGCACCAGCTGTACAAGTGAGCTTTTTGTAATCCCACATCAAGATAATGCACTTCTAATCTTACCTGTTAAATGTGACTCCTGAAAAAGGGCACTGCATCCCCTCTCTGTCATTGCATTTTCTGCAAACAACCGTATTCTTCCTTTCGTACTTCAAAATCACCGTGCTGTCCTGAAAGAGTCTTGCGTTCAGATGATCTTAAATTTCTAATAAAAATTATCATTATTTTAAAGCTAGAGTTGAACACACAATTGGTTCACATGTATAATAGACTTAACTAAACACAAAAATACCCCTCCAAACTGAAAATTAATTATAATTTCTTCTTCCACATCCTTGAAACACTGTCCCTCATGACCTGACACTAGGATTGTTTTACTCCTGTTAAATTGGGGTTTTCTCAGAAGAGATGAAGTCCCAGACCTGGTCTGCAGTCCTTAATCACAGGATTAGTCATACTGATTTCATTAATTTCTTACCTGTGCAATGACAGCAAGATCCAGCTACTAATTTGTTTTTTATTCTGAAGGAGCAGCAGCGATATCTTGGGTATTCCAAAATCCCTTTTACCTTTATATCTATGCATCTGTGTATCTGAATCTGTGCATCTATGAGTGTGTGCATTGGACATAACTGCATGCACAGGGAAAAGACGCAGCGAAGGTCGTTACTGCCAATAGCCTCGGGAGCGTTATGAACCTGGCACCCTGGATCCCCTGGGTTACTCCTATCTAGCTTAATCCCTGTTAATAACAGGTGTCACCCCAACATCTTTGATGGTCTGAGCCTCCAAGCAATGTGTAAGCGGGCAAGAGGACAGAAGAGTAACACAGTATTTTTAGTCTCAATAGCCCTTGGAAGCACCTCCTGATCCCTTGTTAGGTGGGCACCCAAACAACCTTGTTTCAATTTTAAAAATGAAGAAAACGTGACACGACATTTTTACTAAAATTTACGGAAATCCAGCGAGGTTTGGAAGCAAAAGTTCCTTATTCCATTCTTGTGATGGATCATATCTGGAGTGCTGTTTTCTCTTGCCAAAGCTTGAAGTTCAGTTAAATTAAGGAAAAGTGTGTGATATGAAAGTATAACGCGTAGAACTCCAGAGGTGAACACTGCACCAGTCAAACAGATTTGGGATTATGTTTCCTCAACATTTTCTGTTGTCGAAACAGGCAGACGAGGCAGCTGTTTGTACAGCCCGGGTTACCGGGGCCAGTGTTCTCGCACCATTGCTACATTCAGCTGTTTTCCCATGTTGGGGACTTCCCAAAGCACCTTTTAAAATGCAATGTAATATTGATTCTGGAGACCAATAGCAGGGTAAGAGCGCAGGTACCAGGGCCACCAACAGCGGTGCCAGCAGAAAATACAATTAAAGGCCTATCGTATAAACTTCATTCTAGAGAGGCTGAACATTACTCCCAGCCTTTTTAAGGCTGCAAATTCCTCATTTACAACCAAGAACACAAGGACCCCGTATACTAAACAAGGCACAGGTGTTCCCCAGTTAATGTACATGAAAGATTGAAGACATGGGTCCCGTGACAGCTTTTCCTGGGCAGTGGAGAGCTTTGCCTGGAGTGGGTGTGGCACAGGGAGCGAGAGGAGCCGCTCGTTGCCTTGCCGAGGGTCCAGAGAGAAGAAGCTGCAGTTACTCAGAAAACCTAGTTAATTCCTTGAGCTGATTTATTTACACAACCTCCACATGAGCACACATAACACTGCCTTTGGAGACGATCCAGCTGCTCGCTTGGAGCTGAAGGAGAAGAGCAAGGCTCCTTTTGGAGGCCATTGCTGCCGGTTGATGTGCCGCCCGGTCTGCGGTAAGGACCGACAGCCCCGCCATGGCACAGGGCCGGCCCGCAGAGCCTGCCGCACCGACCTAGTGTCGAGCGGGAGCGGCGGTGCCTCGCGTCTCCTGCTGACTCGGGTGCTCATGCCTGCACCGACTCTGCAGAGGAGCCCTCAGTTCTCTCTGTGCGGTTTTTGTCTACCCGGGAGTGAAAGGGCCATTCAGTAAGCGTGATTCTCCCCCCTGATCTGGTGAGGAAACATGGAAGAATGCTGGAGGAGACTCCAATGAGCTCCGGCCGGATACGCAAGAGCCAGAGGCCCCTTCAGGGTAGCAGGAGAATGGAAATTTAGCAATAAAAGGGACACGGGAGCCTGCACGAGGAACCAGGGCTGCTGCTGGGCAGCGACGGACGCGTGTGTGCACAGACCCGCAGGCACACTGCTCCTCCAGCCCCCAGGTTTTCCTCAGGGGGGTTCTTACCCAGCCGGAGCGACCAGAACAAGCGCTGCCAGTGAGCCCAGCGGCTGGGCCTGCCTGGCCAACGGCCAGCAATAATACACGAAAGTCAGCGGGGTCCCCACTGAGCAGACCTGGGACACTGGCCCTTTTTGCAGGCTCTCCATCGGGGACGTAACTACAGTCACTGTCTGCCTGGCCCTTCAGCAAATTCACAAATCCAGGGGCAGCCGAAGGGATTAAAAGTGCTGGCTACGGGAGAACTTCTCTGGGTGCTTGTGGGAGAAAGAAAGTGCTGACGGAGAGAGCAAGGAGAGAAGAGCTGTGGGGCGCCTGAGGCAGATCAAAGCAGAGACACGTCCACTGAGCAAGGAAACAGAGGTAAAACATCGTGAATGAGACAGAAAGAAGGACTGTGAAGGCCTTAGAGAAAGGGAAACTTGAGGAATAGGAGGGAAGTGCAGGGAGCCTCGAGCAGAGTGATCTCTGGCCCCTTCCCGATAAGGCTGTTTTACTGTGCGCCGAGTCCAGGGCCATCTGCAAAGTCTTAAAAGAGGGGCAAGGGAGGAGAACACATTCCTCCTTCTTCACACAGAATTGGTCTAGACAAGGTAGAAAAGGAAAAATAAAATGAGGGGAAAGCTGTATCGACAGAATAAACAATCTTGATAAAGGCTGATATTTAGAAAGTTGCCTGAGGGATTTTGTAAGTTTTTGATCACACAAAAATTGTGGGAGTGAAAAAGAGAAGAGATTAAAAAATTGTAGGGGGGGACACAACACAGGGGAGACTATCTTAAAGTTAGCACATTATGCTACTTAAATATATAAGGGAAGGTCATTCCTAAACCTTGCTGTGTTTCCAAGACAGAAGCAGGACAGAGCAGCCACGGTCCTGGAGGAGCAGGAACACTTGTGAGTCAGCCGTAACACTTACATGTCGGGAGAAAATGCATCATTTTTTCCACCCCAGCATGAATCTTAGGGAAGGAATCAGAGAGGAGGAAATGTTCTATGCCTTGATGTCTAGAAATAAAATCAAGGGATTAATGGATGACGAGGGCTTGCGATATGTGGACTAGGTTTCAGATACGAGCCCTAGTGTGGGGAACCTCATAAAAAAGGAGTTCAGGCAGGGTAGCACACTGGGTGCCAGGGCTCAGGCACTTTGCCTTTCTCAGTCAGCAACGCCAGTGGACTGCTTTAGGCCTCCTGGGTGGGATTTTCAACATCCTAAAGGCAAAAACCATAAGAAAATGACTACTGACAGCTGTTCTTACAAAAAGCAGAAACACGGTCTGAGAGCAAGGGTCTCTGCAGTCCTGCGTGTGCTGGCTCCCCTCTGCCTCTGAGGATTAAGCCCGTGGCAGAAGCCCCTCCTTGCAGACACCGGGCACAGATTGATGCTTCCACAAAAACACGGTGAGGCTGGCCTGTCAGTTGCCTGTCGGGGGCTTGGGGGGACCACTGGCATATGGCAGTGGCTGCAAAATCACTGCCACAGCAGGAAAAATCGCACTGCATTGGTAGAAGTTGTAAAATGAGCAAGCAGTTTGTTCATCTAACTGTTGGATTAGATGTGGTCATGGGGACTGTCATGTCTGGAGGGGCATATCTACCTGCTACCCCTCCATATTCTGCATAGGCAGAAGAGTTTCTGAGGTATTGAAGGAGTACCCAAGTATATTAGAATAACCCCTTCAGTGTTCAGCTGCCTTTAACAAAATCTGGTCTAGAAAGATCGTTTAGGTGAGTTACAGTCAGGCAGGGACCATGAAGAAGGAGAGGTTTATCAGTGTGAGTGAGTTAAGCAGGGAAGGAGTAGGGGAAGGCCATTGCAGAGAAAGCAAAAAGACGAAAAATGTTTTGAGCTGGTAACGAACAGCACGCTGGCAAGGGGAGGGGTGGTCTAAATGCCTGGAATATCTGCTTTGGGTTTCCATTTCACATAGATCTCCATCTGGTGTAGGTTTCTGGATCACAAATATTTTCTGGATTATACAGTGGCTAGTTTGGTCAAGAGGCTTTCCAGTGCTAGGAGGGACAACACTTGGGTTCGTAAGTTTGGAAAGTTTCTTGAATGCAGGCAGTTTCTTCAGCAAAGTGAAGTGAGAGAGCACCAGCCACTGCTAAAACTTTGTGATAAAAGTTCATGTTCCAGTGAAATGGGTCCAGACTGCTAAATTTATCTTTGTGGAAAACAAATCTAAGTTTACAATGGAAGGGTGGAGAATCTTTATTTATGGAGATTTTTAAGTACAGATGAGATAAATGTCTGTCAGCAGTTATTTAACAGAGCTGGTTTTGCTTTGGGCTGGTCTTGCTAGAAGACAATTCAAGGTCCCTTCCTAAATGCAAAGTATCACATTGCATACTTCATTTTTCACTTAATGTCAAGAATTACATTTCTTTTTTCCACAACATTTCAAATAGAGTACAAGAAATGTCTGACTACAGATTAATTGCTCTTTTATGCTCTGCAGTGGTGGGACTGCAATTAATCTGTGAGAATAACTAATGTTTCCCTTGCATCAGCCACAAACTCCTTATCTCCACTCATTTCATGCTTAGCAAAACCCCAAGCATTCTAATTGTATGAGTTTATTATGGTCTTATCAAATGTATCCAGAGTGTAGATAGCTCCAAAGTGATTTTGTCATTATTTCTCCGCTATTCTGCTACTGTCAAGGCCATTTCTTCTGTCCTCTTTCATGATCTGTGTTATGGAGCTAAAAATCGGCATCTTGGTTTCAGCAGCTGGAAAAAAGGCGCTGGAGGACCACATGACCATTGTCTTTCTCTGTATCATGCAAGACACTGATGATACAGAATTTTCCACAATGCTGTTATAGAACCAACTTATTTTGAAAACAAATGGCAAAGCTCAAGCAGTATGCATTCTTCATATTTCAGTACTTGCTAAATGACGAACAGCAGCTGAGAAAGCTGACTGAACATACTCATGGTACTTTCAATGTTAATGGCACCCAACACGCCAAGTATATGAAAGAAAGGAAAAACTGGGTAGTATGAGAATGTGGCTTCGTGATTTCAGCATATAGACCTGTACCCCTGAAAAGCAACAGCAAAAAAAAAAAGAGAAAGCAAATCAGATCATGCTTAACTTTTGCCATCTGCAAGCTCTGGCAGAGGTTTTGTGCTACAGAAAGCTACAAATTCTTAAGATTCAGGAGAGGTTATTTAATGTGTGTAAAGCAAGAGATTGATTTTGATGATCCACTTGAGGACAAAATAAACACAAAGAGGAGATTTACCTGTAATTATAGAAGTGCTAATATCTGTAACACTTCTATTACTAAAGATCTGTCAGCACTACCATTTAAGCATCTAAGGTGTACAACCAACATGACACAAATGATGCTCAGCAGTTGTATTGCCTTTACAGCGCCAGAGGATATCAGAGCATGCCCTAAACTGGGTCCTACCACTGCAGTATTACACATAAGGGAGAATAGAAAAGATTAAATGGATGACTGAAAGTTATTCAACCAGAAGTAGAATAGAATTAGTTTTTATTGCCTGTAAAATCTTAGTCCACTGAGTGACTCAGCCTCTCCACAGCTGTATTGGGTCTAGCTGAGATGGAAATTGCTTCTCAAGACTTTCCCTCCTAGACCAAAGACCCATTATTGCTTGGAGCAAAGTGTTTAGTTGCCCTTTCCACTCTGTAGGCAGTAAGGGATGGACAAGCTGATGGACAGTTGCAGTCCAGATGTAGCACAGTCAGGTTAAAATGTGCCCAGAGCTGAACTGGATACAACTTGGACATGTCTGATTGAGAAGGCTGCTGTGATTACAGCCAGTTCTTGGACGCCCTATTTAGCCATCCCTCTCCCAGCGTATGGAGGCTCTACCTCTACCTTCAGGCAGGCCAGAGAGTCCAGAAATGCGGAATCCTCTCAGTTCATGACCCTCTTTTAGCACTCTGGAAAAGGGCTGGTTGATATTTGGGGAACTGAAGCCAAGCTGTACACAGGGCTGTCCTCTCTTCAACCCCTCACAAGTCCAAGCTGGGTTTGGAAGACCATGTCAAGGGCTGCCTAGTAGCAAAGACCCTTGGCAGGGTTATGCACTTCAGGACCACCTAGAAGGCTTGTCAAACTTAGTCACGTCCCACATCTTTCTAAAAGACACCAAGCAGTGCTACAGTCATGCTGAATAACTCCAAAACAGGAGGGCACGGAAGACTTGGTGAAAAACTCAGGACTGTAAAGTTTCACAAGACACATATCTGGGACTGACAGGAGCTTTCAGAAGCCTCTGGCCGTGACTTTGTGACCCCTTTCTTCAGATAAGCAGGGCTTACTCAAGCAAATAATTGCTTTTAAATCAATAGGAAGGCTGTTATGAATAGTAGATTTCAGCTGTTGCTGCTAAGGTCTGCTCACATCGCTTTACACTGCATTGTGGGATTTACGCCCCAGCACAGCGAGAGCTGGACACAAGCAATCCCCGGGGACTCACATCTGCTGCACACCCCCAGCAGAAAGTTTCTGCCTACAGGGCCACCAGCTTGCCTCACATCACGGCACTGGGAGAAGGGCGGAAGGGCTGGGCAGCTTGCAGAGAAATGTCAGAAGTGGTTTGTGTTGTGCCCATACAGACAGTCTCAGTGCACGAGAGCATGGTGCGAGGTTCAAATCGTTATTCTGCATCTACGATGTCTCTCTTACATGGGCTCAGATCGATACGCATTGTTTCAGATATGACCTTCACGGTGGATACTGCAGCATGAAGAGCACATGATAGCTCTTACATCAATAAAAAAAATGTTTAAATAGCAGCCTTTAGCTGCAGTCATCAGTTTATATCATGGGGTTTTTCCTGAGGCTGTTTCTGTTGTTATCGCATCCAATCTTCTTTATTAGCCACATAGCAACTTCCTACTTAGTTGATGAAGTTTCTTAAAATATCTACTCTAAGCGATGAAAAAAGAGCTGGTGATGTGTTTATCTTCTAGCCTTTTAATGTGATGTGCTATCTTCTAAACCGAAACAGATGAAATTTTTGCTTCTCTCTCTGGTTATTTTTCTGTCTTTTTCACCCTACTCTGTAGTCTTCCTTTTTTTATCCACAGTTTGACCCAGATAGCGCATCGCTCAAAAGTCATGTCTAACTGAAGTTCTGAATGTGCATTATTCAGGTGACTTTGCTGTTCCCATTAAGTAAAATGATTTAGTTCCAGAGCTCTTAATTAGAGAAAATGAAAGATAAAATCATTTGTCATTGAGTTTGGATGATGATAAGGGCTGTGATACTTAAGGAGAAGAATTATTAAAATCTCACATACACCAAGTTGTTTTTATTATTTTGACAGTCTTGCGGCATTCTTCTCTATTAACACAGAATGATACATTATTTTTAAAAAAAACACACCACCGAAATTAAAGAAAGTTATTGACTGCTCAAGACTTGCATAAATCAGACTGTTCCTGAACCTGGACAGAAGAGCATGAAGTTCAGCTTCTGCTTCTGAAGAACAAAATCTGTTAGCATGTTGTTCTTCAGGGACAGGGGATGTGGAGTGGCTCTGCGAGATCAACAGCCCCATGCTCTGATCTTTGCATAACCTGCCACTGCAGCGCTGTGGAAGCCCCTACCTTCCTTGGCTTCCCTGGGGGTGATGACAAAGTCTTTCCTTGTCCCACCAACCCTGCAATAACCGATGCAGTAGGGTGGCCCAGTCTCTCCTCAGAAGGAAGAACCCCCTGCTGACATACATTTTGTTTCGAAGCAGAAGACTATTTCTGGATGCCACAGGGCTGACTCACCAGACCGAGTTCAAATCCCGAACCACAGGATTCAGTTCCTTTTACTTTACTGCTTCAGTTTTATTTCTTTAGAATAAAAGAAGAAGCTTCTGAACATATCCTCAATGTCTTTCCCTTCAGTGCTGAGCACAGGCTCAGCAGAAACCTTGCTCTGTGCCCATCTGTTTTTGGAGTTTGGAGAAGACTGATCCTTTTTTTTCCACCTTTGTCCCAGGACCACAATTTTCAGTGCAAATATCTGAGGGTCATAAATGAAGATGGGTCTTCACCCATCCAAGGTCCATGTTCCTTGTTGATGTAAAGCTCACATGATCTGCAAGCTGTCACCTCATATTGTCTTGCATGAGGGTCTTGGCAGTCACCTGTTAGTCAGTGGCTGGAAGCCTTAATTTCGTCACTGTAAGGGATTCCCACGAAATGCTGTGCAAGCACACACAGCAGAACTGGACCCCATGGAGCTATTCTTTGAAGACCTATTTGTAAAGTACTTTTAAAGGGGTCTGGTTACCTAATGATCTAACATGTAGGCCTGCTGGATCACCAGTTCCAGTCCCCTCCTTTCATGGGCAATCATGTCTTGTAATTTCTTTAATTAACAAGATCTACACTGAAATGAATCATTTGTTGTCCATGAGAAACAGAGGCTTTTGAGAAACCTGGAAATCTTTTCCCCCGTTCTAGTCTAAATTTTATTTACAGGCAATTTATACCCATCTGTTTTTGTGCCAAGTATATTCTTCATCCTGAATAGCTTGTCTCCCTCCTCTAAAATCACCCCTCAATGTATTTATAGTCAACTGTTATAACTATCTCCAGCCTTTATTTTGCCAGGCTAGACAAGCTGTGCTGTTTTAGCTTCTTTGCTTTTCTGTGGTTGATCACTGTGGCTCTATATCCTTTTGTCTTTTGGGTGGTCTTCCTTGCCTGGAAGTCAGATTGTCTGACACAGAACTGCAGGCAACTCCAGATGAAGTTTCACCTTGGCCTTATACCGTGTTATAAACACTGAGAATATTCCATTCAGGTTGGTTTTTGTCTTTTTGACAGAGATGTCACATTGGCAGCCTAATAGTCTTCCTGTTACTGATTAAAAGACCTGTGTCTGTCTCCTTTTCTGTCTTTCTCCTTTCCCGTAAGGAGAGTGAGTGTGCACATCAGGGGATGTGCTTTACCAGACTAGTGCTCACATTCCCAGTATTTCATATATTTGGGGAGTTAGGCATCAAGGTTAAGATTCATACCAGGTAATATGGCAGCCTGGCACAACAAGGCGTATCGTTGAGAGGGATGTGCTTGCACAGAGCAGGAAGATGCCTCAGGTGCTGCACCTGGGCACCCAGGAACAGTAAAATGTGAAGAGCTATTTAGCAAATTTGAGCAATCATTAGAGGCAGCATATATCAAGTTAGCTTCAGATAGGCTAGCAGAAAATTAGACAGCAGAAAAACATTGGAGGCAGAAGGTTCAGGAGAGAAATTAGCCGAAGTTTTTCTCTGGCACACGTAAGAAAGCATGCTTAGTTTTAGCTGATCAATAGATACATTATTTAAGTTGCATCGATTAGGATCAGAGGTTTTTAAATCATGTGCAGTTACCTTATTTAGATTAAGACAATTTCCTGTTAGTGGCTGTAGTAGAAGAGGGATAATATAACTTTCTTGTCCCCCGGTACCTGTGTGGAAGTCAGTATTTCCTTGCACCTCTCTCACTGCAGCTGGGCTGCTGTGGAGTAGGAAAGACAAATCCCCGGGCAGAGAGGGCAGCAGTGTACAAAAATGTCACTTTGCAGCATAGTGTAGTGATTACACATCCATGTATGAGAACAGCATTCTCTAGTTCCAGCCCCCTGCTCCCTGTATTGATTCTGCATCTTGTATTGGGCAATCGTCTGATTAAATTTTTGTTTAAGTGATTGAATTAAGGCTTAGAAAGAGAACACGAACAAATTCTGAAGGATGTGGACTAATTTTCAGCTGTGCTCATTTTCAGCTGAAAACTACAATTTTACTCTTAAAATCTCTATTCCAGGATTCTGTTTCACCCAGCATTTAACCTCAAAGCTTCAGAAATGCTGTAATTATTTTTATCTTTCCCTTGTTTCTATTTTTTTCCAATAATTGAATTCAACAAACCAATGAATAACCTGGGATTTACTGACCTCTAACGGCTAAATTAAAATCTTCCACCTTTTGTTTAAATGTGCCACTAAAATGGAAAAAACACATTCAGGATCTGCTGCTTTTTTGAGTCGAGACACTCCAGCTTCAAAAACATGTCTTCTCCTTCTGGTGGTAAAGAATCATTTATTCTTTCAACTGGGCCGAATAATATTTTTTTGATGATTTAAGTCACTTTCATGATTTTATCAATCCCTTTCCCATTCCCTGTAATTAGCACAATAAGGGGAAGGCAAAAAGCCGGGGTGCCTGGGTTAGTGGTTTTTAGTCAGTTTTGCACGCCCTGCTAATGGGAAAGAAGGAATTCCCCTCAGCAATTTTAAACTGTTTACCTATGGACAGATTAGGTTTACTGTATAAACACATTACCTGGCAGTTTCACAAAATATTGGAGTGGAAGAGGTGAGTTTTGCACCATGAGCAGGATTTATGAAGACTGTGGCTTATTCTGACATCTGGTGACCAAAGTTGCAAAACTGAACCCCAGGCAGCTCAGTGTTGTGCCTTGTCAGCCCTTGCGTCCTGCTGACCCCCAGCTGCAGGCAAAGGAGGAGGCTAGTGGGAGACTGGAGGCATTTTAACCTGCTTGGATTAAAATAGATTAAAAATAAGGCTTGATATCATTATAGGATCTAGCTAGCTGCGAGTATTTTGAGTGCAAACTGCATTTTCCCCATCAAGGTCAGGCAAAGGGCAGGTCAGCCCTTCTTTATCATTTCCAAGTTCTGCTAAAAAACAGCCACCAATGGGACTGCCATTCATCTGCTGTCTAATGCCCCTTAGCCCAAAGAGTCACAAGTTATAATCTGTGTTTATGGTGATGGCTCATAAAGTATTATCCTGTTGCCAAGGATGCAGGCAGAAAAGATTGCAAAACAGATGGATAAATATTATTGAAAACAGGATAACAAATTATGCACCATAGCTGAATCCCATTTAGCGTGAGCCACTGTTTTTCAAGAAAAGCATTGTGTTTCCTCTTGAGTGTTTAACTGCCTAGTCAGAATGAGCCAATCAATCGCAGATTACCCTCAAATATCGATGTGCTTTTACTGTTTTTATGACAAAGCCCTTCAAAGCATTAACCTTTTTTTCATTTTTTCTATGTAATATATGGATGCCTTATTGTATATTAATGAGTTAGAGTGGCAAAAACTGTGACCATATGATAAATTAGTTTAGCATAGGGATTAAAATCCTCTGCTTTTATCAAAATATTATTAATCATACATCTAAGTTATCAGTTATTTTATTTAAGACTACTTTGTAGAGTCAACAGTATGCTAGTAACCCTGTTGTTTAGAGGGCCTGTGTCATCCTCATGCAAAAAAGGGGAGCAAAAGATCACATTTTGAATTTTGCCCATCTCTGAGCGTCAGATTTTCATGGTTGACTGATTTCACACAGCTCTGCTTACCCACGTCAGATCCCACAGGTAAACTAATACCTGTTCATTAGCAAGGGCCCTCAAGGCCGCTCGTTGAACCATAATTTCCTTGTGAACATATGGTGATTCTACACAACTTGTAGAAACCTAAAGCACAGACTTCTGCAACTGAGCAGATCCTTAGGACTGTTTTGCAGTCAAGAAAAGGGTTTTTTAGGGTGCACGTTTCTCACCTGTTTGGGACACCTGCTTTAGGATGCACAGACTACATGAGCTCCTCCTCTGAGGAGGGCAGCTCTGCTCTGTAAATGTCTGCTTTTAGTCTCCAGCATTCAGAGGTGGCAAGGGCTCAGCCATGCAAGCCGCGAGTGCTGATCCTTCGCTAATCCGCACTGGTGTGTGATATTGGCAGCAGTGGAATAGGCCTGTCTCCATGTCCCCACGCCATGTGGGGACAAGTTGAATGTCCTTTTGATATTGCAACGGGTTCTTAAGCTCCATCTGGGTCTCTGCATTTTTAAACTGTGCTAAAGCAGTGCCTCCCCTGGTGCAAAGCGGTGCTACCACAGGGCCTGGCATCAGCTCAGCCAACCTTCAAGGCCTCTGAAGGCTGATGGGAGAGACATCTTTTCTGGCAAGACAACATAGCTGATTTTCTTGACCTTTCTTACTTTTGGTCAGTAGGATGGAAGTTCGCCTGTGATTTCTAAAAGTACTCTTCACATTGCTGAAGAGAAACATCTTCCCCTGGCTTGCCCATTTCAGTGCTTCACGTTTTCAGTATCACCAATTTTCCTTGTATGATATTGTCAGTGAGAAGTGACCAGAGCCACAGGAGTAAAGCTTATGGAGTCATCAGTTGCCACCTATGCTGTGTTTCTCTCTCTTTTTAGTCACTGTGCTATGAATGCAGACCTGGACGGACCAAAATGATAAGCTGGTCAGCAGCAAGATGTGCAGCAGCCTGGGTTTTCAAGCACAGCAAAGCCCACTGCACTTCCTCATTCTGCTCTTTTCTCCTCAGTTAGGTCCCAGTCTTCTGCATGAAGAAAAGCAAAGAAGACCAGCAGCACCTGGAGACCAGCACCACCATTACCAAAACACAGAAATAATGTCTTTCTGTAGCTTTTTGTACTGTTTTAACACTTCTAAGCAACGTCCAACACTGGTTACTTGTAATCACAGCATGTTCACTAAGCCTCTGCATGTCAGAGATTGCCTGTTGCAGACTCTCCACAGTTACTGGATTTAGAAGCAGAGACTGCAGAACTCACCTTGTGCTCCGGTGAGCTACCTGCACTCAGGCAAAAATGCACCTGAAGTGATACTGGTCAAAGTCAAACAATAGATTCATTATATCAGTAAAAAAAAAAAATTCAGGCCAGGTGGTCCCTTGTCCTGTAGTTCAGCCATGTTTCACTGCCATGTTTCACTGAAAATGTTTGAGGTTTTTTGGTTATGATCCTCAGATTTTTGATGCATAGATCAGTTTCTAAAAAATCCTTTTTTACTGGCTACAAAACCACCCAGTGCTGAGCTAATTTATCAGGAAAAGAAGTGTAATCCTATAAAAGAACTTCTTTGGTGTTTGTTGTATGTAGCTGTAATGCTTATTTACCATATTTCCACTTTGCACTCTAAGATGCATCTTCAGTCAAAATACAACAGCTCGTCTTTTACTAGACATGTACCATTAGTCCTGTGGGTTTTCCATCGGTTTACCATCAGATTATATACTGATTTCATAGTCTGCTTAATTCCCAAAGTCTTCAGCTAATCCGCTCTTTGGTTATATGTTCCTGAGGGCAGGGCATTAAGGTCTGCAGCAGCAGGATGCGGTGTTTTCTTTGCCTCAGTTATTGACTCAGGTCAGTTGGAGACAGGGGCATGTAGCAACTCCGCGCTTTGAATTAACTTATGAAATTCACTGCTCAGTCTGTATCTTGGCACTTAAAAGAAGACTGAAGAAATATGGGTTCCCTGCACAGTAAGTGCTGATAATTTTATTTTACAGTTATTGGTTCGGCACTCTGAGACCCAGCTGTGAAGGATACTACATAAAAGTAAACAGCTGCAGTACCTTCCATCAAGTACTGTCCGATCTTGTTTAAAATATCTTAAATTATAAAATTTACACTGCTTCCTTTGGGAGGTTGTATCACAGACTAATAAATCTCTGTGCCAGGCAGTTCCTGAGATAGCCAGGCACTCATCCATGTGTGCATTTTGCCCTGTACCTCCAGCAATTTGTCACTCACCTTGATATTTACAGCCTACAAATATTCTGCACTTAAGAGAGACAGCAAAGGGAAAAAAAAAACCACAAACAAAAAACCCACCCCCATCTAATGGAAGGATCACTTATAGTTTACAGAAGATGGTGAGAGAAGTGGTTTCCCTGGATAACTACAGCAGTGGTGGTTATGTAAAGCACTTCCAGGACGAAATCATCTGTCTATGAAGCTTTAAAAATAGTTCTTTGTAAATGAATTCCTGCAGCCCCTTAATCCCTGTTGCTCTTTCCATTACTTTCAGGGTACTTACATCTTTCTTCTGCTTAAGTGGTTAGGACTATAAGCAGCTTTTAAAGGCAATCTCAAGAGGGAAGAGTAGAAGGAGTCAAGCCCCCGATAACTGACGCAAATATTCCAGACCACAATCTTAGATTCTGTTTGCTCTTCTTTAAGCAGCAGAACGTCTTTGGCATGAGGATTGTCTGTGTAAGGAAGAAAGATGAATTTACAAATAAAAACAAAGGCCAAGTAATTTTTTTCCAAATATTTTCAAATCAAGATCACAGTTATCAAGAAATGGTGGGAGAGTTTGTTTATTCCTTTTGTGAAGTCAGGTATGTGCCCTCCATTATTTAATCGTGGAGTCCTTCCTGTGCCAGAACCCTGCCAAAATTACAATATAAGAACAATACTTACTGTTATTGGCTATTACTGTTTTATTTTTAAAAAATGAGTAAAAAGGGAATAGAAGCAAGCAGTGAAGAACAGCCAGTTTCTTGTTGGGACCGCTCTTTTCTGGATTTAGGTGCAACATCTCCCATATCAACTGTGAGCCTTATCTTAGTGTGTGTCACAGACAAATAAAGCAGTTTTTAAATTAGCAAAGAAATATCACCTAAAACTTTATTGATCTTGCTTGCACTTGTATGAATATTTTACACAGAGACAGAAATAAAAGATTATTATTAAACCATATGAAACAAATGACAGTATTTAATTGGAAAGAAGCAATTCAGTAAGTAGTCTGGAGACAGACAAACTGTAATTCTTTAACTGAATACCGCTATTTCTTTCTGCTTGTCATAGTTTGCACATAATTCTTCTCTGTAACCCCTTCTGAAATGTTTTTGTCATTTTGCTTCAGCAATAATAATTATTTGGACAGTTTGAAAGCAGAACAAGAACAGCAAGATGAATCAGTGCTTGTTTTCCCTGTGCTTCACCATAACCGACAGACTCCTTTGGGAGCAGGATTTTGGTGGAGGATCTTTCCATCAATATCACTGTAATGAGCTTTAATATTTAAATCCTGTTACAAGGCCTCTGAATGAACAATAACGAGTTGAGAGCTTTGCCTCATTATGTTATGAGGTCTTTTCCTCCCTCCTTCCTTCCTTGAGGTCTTTTCTTCCTTCCTCCTTGCCTTCTTCCTGCTACTGTTTCTTTGTCAGTACATGGGAGTGTTGCCTGGGAGGGGCAGCAAGCTGAAATGAGCCAGCTGCATTGAATGAATGTAACCACATTAACAAGAGACAAGTGTAAGCAAGGAGATAAATCATCATAAGAGCAAGTGAAGAGGCCTATGAGCTACAGGCTGAGAGCAGTTGTGGGATTGCATTGGGAAGAGATCACTACATGTTTGCCTGCTCTTCTGACTTACCCTACTCATCTACCATTGCTATTGCCCAGAACAGGGCCCTCGGGTAGATAGGACCTGTGCATGTCTTGTTTTCTGCTTCTATGGCGTGGCTGAGCAAGCAAGTACTCAAGAGGACAGCAAGTTTTACTTGGTGTATTTTAACCCCCTTTCTAAACCCACTTATTTTCCCACACTGTTAGCTTTCATTTTTAAAGCAGTCCAGACACTTTCAGTGTCTGTGTAGAAAAAATCTTCAGCTGTTGAAAATATCTCTGTGACTCATTCAATTTCGCAAAAACAATTTCTAACTGTAAGGAATCATCAAGAAAGGAAATGTAGCATCCTAAGAAATTTCTCCATGGTTTCTCTCTGAACTTGATCAGCAATTGCTCAAATACCCAGAATTCATTTCTTGGTTTATGCTTCATAAATTGATAAAACAATTCGTTATTTGGCAATGCTCATGCGTTTATCAACACGCATGGAGATGTCCTTTTATGTTAGTCGCAATTCCATCTCCCCAGCTGTAAAATGCAGAGATATCAGATTGATTGGTGAATCAGATATTACCAACCTGGGGGGCATTGCCATACTTACTTATTTAAATCAATATTTGGATAATATCAAGAGTAAATGGGAACTATGGGGAATAAGAGCTCAGTCATATAGAACATATTTCAATCAATAAAACATCTACTCCATCAGAAACTAGTACAACATATATAAACATTAACTGTTTGACCTATCTGCAGTTTCACAGAAAGACTCTTGCAGCACTTGGCAAGATCAGTCACTGGAAAATGATGTTTAAAACAGCCGCTTTGAATCACAGTTAGTTACAATACGTGATCTGCAACAGACAATTACCATTTTTCTAAATTACAAGCAGCCAGATGGTGTTTAATTACAATAGATTGATATTTCTTAAACTGTCGAGAGTTTTCAGTGATGAGTAACTCACTTTAATAAATTTTCGTGAAATATGAAAAGACTTTGATCTTAAAAGATCAGGCTTTGACATTAAGGAGCCTATCACTCTCTCCTGTAGTGATAGTGCCAGTAACAGAAATCTGAGAAAGACAAGCCTTAGACAGAAAGGAAATTCATAAAAAGCTCTTGCTTGATAGATTTCTTGTTTGGTGGTAGTGTGCAGGATGGCACCAGTATGCTATTTACAGTATTGCTATTGTGAGATACATAAAGACTACGGGGAGTGGACAGTTATTGTATAGCATGTGCCATATGGCATATGAATTAAGGATCATTATGATTCCAGCTGTGCCCATAAAATACTACCGATGGTGAGGAGCTCTCTTCATTCATTGGGAAGATCTTCACTTGGAAAGCCAGCGCCCACAGGCCTTTCAAATAACGCTCCTGGAAACTTCTGGCTCTGGGTTTTGCTCCTTTCCTCTTCCCCTGCAGCTGCTGCTGAGCCAGCTCTCATCTGCCAGCCCCAAAGAGACAGCCGGCAACATGCCTGTTGGCCCTCCGCTGCCTTGGTAGTGCTTTCCTGGGAAGAGGGGGGAAGAACAGGGACTCATCAGCTCTAAACACAGGTGGGTGAAATGGTTAGACCTTGAAGAGATTTGATCTGTCATCTGCTTCTTCTCTCCTCCTTTCCTATTTTTCTTTCATCTTCGCTATATCATGCTGTAGTAAAAACTGTCACATTGTGGAAATTTACATCGGACAATAAAGAACAATATCTTATAAAAAAGTTTACAAAAATCAGCGTTATTAATGTTGTGTAATTATTAATGTAAGCTAACAAGACAACCTTGTTAGTCTGATATCTGAATGCATATTTACATTCCCAAATAAGTGACCAAGTTTTTAGAGATCCTGAATTTTGTTTGTTGTGGTGAGTGAACACGTGTGAAAACCCAACCGATGCGGTCAGTTTGCTGCAGGTTCAGGTGCAGGCGAGGAAGGCCCTGGCTGACACACGGCTCCTTGCGTGCCCATGGAGAGCCTGAGCCTGGCAGAGCCTCGCCAGCCTGGTCAGAAGGCAAACAAGAACCAGCGGCTAATGCATGCTCAGGGCTTCCTCCCCAAGCAAAATAAGTAAAGGATTAAAGAACCGAGGCCTGCCAGCACCCACCTCCATTTTGTTGCTAGCAAGGGATCGTGCATACTGATCTAGGAAAGCAAAATATCCAAACCTGCAGAATGGCTGACGCTCTGCATGGGTCCCAAACAGGGCTGGATGGCAAATGTTTGCCCGGTCAGAAATGGGAGCATGTTCTGCTACAGCAACTTTCAAGATACAACTTCTTACCACATTTTAACATTTCAAAATCAGTGAAGCTATGCTACAGAAAAATACATCTTACTGAACTTAGTTGTTTACTATTCTGCCCTAAAACCTGTGTTTATACTGGAAAAGGTGAGGAAGCTCTTTGCAGGTACACTTCCAGCAAAATCTCTCCCTTCTGCCCTAGTCTGAGTGAAGAGGTGAACACGTGTCGGTGCAAGTGTTAACTGGTGGAAAGCAAGGCGCTCCCACCAGCTCGGTTACTGGTGTCTGCTGGTGCTCCCACCAGCGCACTTACTGGTGTGCGCTGGCACAGGAGAGGTGAGAGGAGGCGACATGGGGCGTCGGCAGCAGGGCCCAACCTGGTGCGTGATGGCCGCCGAGGCCCGGGGTCATAGTGGGAAATGCCGCTCCGCGGAAGGTGCCGGCCCAGGCTCCCCCACCGGGGAGAGAAGGAAGAGCTTAACTTTTCGTGAAGCTGACTCGACTCTCCCTCTTCTCCTTCTTGGCTGACCCCGCCGGGAAGGCGGGTGCCCAGAGGGCCACCAGCCTCCTGCCCCCTCCCAGGCCTGGTGCGCCAAACCTTGCCTGCCTGTCACGGGCGGGTCAGATGGCAGCCCCAAGCTGACATTTCTGAACCCCTGGATAAATATGTTTTTTTAAAATGTTGTATCCTTGAGGAGAAAATAAGTCTCAAAAGCACGAGTGCTTTTGCAGTGGTAGGAAACGTCCACAGTGTGGTGCCAGTGTAATGGCGGTCTGGGCCTCCACACAGCAGCGGTGACAGCTGCTGAGGAGAGCCAGTGCCTGATTATTTTTTTTAAGCACTGAGACAAACACAGTCTATCTCTTCAGGATGTCCAAATACTGACACAGCTCAAGGTGGTGCTCTTTCAGGGCCGCTTCCTTTGGCTCTCCCAGCGTTCTGTGGTGCTAAACCAGTACGGCTCGACCAACTCAGCTGGTTACTGGTCCTTTAGGAGGGTGAGCACCCATGGAATGGTCGAGTCCAAGACCCATCGATGACAAAGGACACATGGGCCTCCCCCTGCACTGCTACCACCCCTCGGGACGCCCAGTCCCACCAGTGACTGCAGGAGAACCAGAGAGGAGTGGGGGGGGTGAGTTTTCAGACTCTTTCTGGTGGCAAAATGGGTTTCTAAATACTTTCACCACAAGTTTCTTCTTTCTGTGGAAAACCACAGTTTTGTCTGAAAACGAAGTCTGTTTGTTTTCATTGATACAGACCCCATAAGGTGGACAGGCAGGTTAGGCAAACCCAGGTGTGGTTTGAGGAGCATTCTACGAGTGACAGACCGTCTACCCAAGGACACTCCGGCCTCAGGTTTAAAGGTGGAGAGGTGCCTGGGAGCCCCAGAATCTCTTCATTTTTTGCAAAAGGAAAGTTGTCCTTAATGGTGCAGCAGACCCTCTGCAGAGCCAAAATCACGGCGGTGGAGCCTGGATGGACTGACACAATCTGCTGAAGTGTCCTGCAAAAAACAGGCAGCTGCATTGAAGAGCAGAACAAACTATGAGTAAATGACTTACTGGTATTTCTTGTTGAAGATGCCTTCAGATCTGAATGAGCTTTTCAGGAGGCTCCTTGACAGTGAGTTAGATAAAGTAAGTTAAATCCTTGACAGTCAGTTTAACAGATATAGAGGAAAGAGTGCCAGCTTGTTTTTTCTGAGCTAATATAACACTCTGTAGACACTATCTTAAGCAAAGCTAATGAAAGCTATTTGTCTTTAGGAGTTTGTTGCCTATGTAACTAGCAAAGGCTGACTTACAACTCTGTCTCCCAGACCTTCAGTTTGTGGTGTTAACCATTGCCTACAAGAGAGACTGTAACAAGAGTAGAGGGTGTCCCTACCGTGTGATTATGTAGCTTTGGGCTACCACCAGTACAAACCATAACATTCCCCACCTCACACAGAGATGTGTATTTGGAAAGTTCATTTGTTATTACTACAGTTGTCAGTTACACAAATGCACTCCATCTGCTTGGCCTCAAAATATCTAGTGCATGGCATTTCCCTATTAAATGTAATGTAAAAGTCTGTGAAAGTATCATGATTTTTAATGAGCGTAACCCAAAAGACTGATAATCCCTCAGAACAGTGTGAAGAATGAATGCTTTGTGGCACAGATTGGAACATATTTCCAAACTAAAGAGCTGTTTATAAAAATAGAAACTGGATGGTAATAAGGAATTCACGCAAGCTGTAGCATATAAAAAGTGTCCACAGTAATACATCATCACTTCAATACATCTACTTTATGGCTATTTATATTTTTGTGACTGGAGTAGCTGCATGAAGGTTTTCTGCAGGAGCAATATATGTCTAAGCATTTGAAGTCTAACAGAAATGACTCTATCATTCACAACTCACCTCTGATAATACATTTTAGATCAAGGCCCTTACATATGTGAAAAATATAAGTAGAATATTGCAATGTTGTGTAAACCATGAAGGCACATGTGGCAAACAACAAAATCTGCATGCAGCCCTAATAAAAGGTGTGGCTGCAGGAAAAGGTGCAGAGGAATCTTTTAACAATAAAGCCATGTGTGTAACATGAAGGAATTTCAGTGCAGAAAGGGCTTTGCAGAAGTAAGAACTGAAATGTTTGTAGAAGAACTCTGATTGAAATTAAAATTCCGTGTTTGGGAATAAACAACTGAAAGCAGACAGCCATGAGCTAGAGACGCAGAAGACTCAAATTAATGTTTTTGGCAATATAGAGAGATCTCATAAATCACCTATCTAAATTGCCATTTTTCTTTGTCTGACAAAGCCTTGAATCCTCTTCCACGGCTGGTGAGGAAGTGTCTTGCATCTGTAACAGAAGCCAAGCAGGAATCTTTTCTAGTGTGTCTTCTGCTGATTGAAAATGTAAAACCAGTTGTCACCACCACTGCATGGTGTATTAGGATGCTCATGCGAGCTTTCTGGTGTAACCCTGAAGCACAAAGCAATCCCCCCAGGTAACTAGTAAGGGTAATTAGGGAGCAGCTGCAGGATTGCCAGCTGCCACCACTTCACCACTAACATTTTGACATGAAGTGTGTTGTTGACATCAATGGCTGTTTTTCTCTGCCAGGTGTTCGAGACACCTGTGACTTCAAGCACCTCAATTTTCTTTTCTTAGAGAAAGATTCAAGCTGTCATGATGACAGTGAAAATCCAGTCTCACAACAGCTGAACAAAACATGAGGCTCATTTCCAAAAACTGTGTTTTCATGTTTGCTCTTAGAAATTGTAGGAAAGGAAACTTGTGGTTTGAAAGGAAAAGGAGAAAATTTTCAGTTGTATGCTGGTGTAAGAGTGTTGTTGGAAGAATATTCATTTTATTATCATGTTGCAAAATGATTCACATTTCATATGGTGGGAGGGATATTGTGATCTATAGAGTTAAGGTTGAATTTAATTGCAGCTAAATGAAAACATGAAAACATCATAACATAAACATTTTTTTTCATCTAAAAAGCCCATGGACAGAGTGGCAAATACAGGCATGAAGTAGACATAAATTATTTTGTAGCTGTAAATGAGCATGCCTGCATTTTTCTGTTTCAGCCACATGTCGTTTAATAACCACGGTCGGCACCTTGCTTACAGAATTGTCTGCATGATGATGAAAGCCAGTAAACATGTGTAAATCATACAGGACAGATAAATTTCCCTGTAACAGAAGTTGCAAGAAATACCATTTTGCAATTAAGTTTTTAAACTATCGAGCATTTTGATACTACTTTAAAAATTACAGTAAGTAAAGCTGATACGGGTAATGTTTGATCTGTTTATTAATAAAAAGACTTAATAAGAGGAGGAACAGTGGAAGGAATGTTAGTCCTAAACCCATAGTAGAGTTAAAATGCATGAAATCTGTGTGGGTGCTTCAATAAAGGGGAACAGAAGACAATTACATGTATTTCTGTAAACATACAAATGCTGATGGTACATTTTGTTCAAATGTTTTTACATTCTCATTTCTGTTGGAGACTGAATGATGAATAATGTGAGGGGTAGTAACGGTTTTCTTTCCATTTGGAAAGTTCATAACACTCTATTCTATATGTTTTGTTATTTGTAATCTACTTACCCATAGTAAGACCATCACTGCAGATGTGGCAGCACTGGAGTCCGTTCAGCTTTACTATGTTCCTGTGTTTCACGTGTATACATACGCGCACCCAAACCCTACACTCACACAGCACGCACACATGCACAAGCACAGATCAGTGAAGGAAAAACATCACTTAAGCCTTTAATTCTGCTGCTGCACAACATCTGGAAGTTCTGGTGGAAACCTCCCCAGAAACTCACGTCCACAGGTGCACCAGTGGACAAGGGGATCAGGAAGGCAGCAGCCGGCCACGAGAGCATCCACAGCTTGGTTTCAGAGACCATGAATAAGAAACAGAGTCATGACTACTCATGAACTGTGGAAAAGAAGGCTATGTGTTGCATGCTATAAGGCATAGAAATGCCTTACTATTATTTTTGCAAAACGTGAAAACTGTCATCCAGAGCTGCCAAATGCTGTCCTTAATGTGTCAGCACTTCTGCAGCCCACAAGAAGAAGTTTTTTACACTCGTCAAAAGAAATGCACATGAAGTTGGAAAATGTTTGTCTTCTCCAGGGGAAAAAATATCTTAAGCAGACTTGCTTACTTGACAAGTGCGATGTCAAAATATTTCAGGATTTGAGAAAGGATAAATTTTGCCTAGGAAGTGAAAAGTTTTCTGAAAACTCTGAGTGAAGCCTGTTCACTGAGAGTCTTGGAAAGCAAATTATTTGTAGATTAAAAAAGCAAAAGTACGGAGTTGGTTACCAATGGTAATGACTATTCCGTGTGATGTGGGAATGTCTCTCAGGTGTGGCTACTCAGCCCAGCTGTGTCCTAATGATTCCTTGGGGAAATGTACATCATCCTTTCTCACTCTCTCTGATTTCCTTTAGAAATTGAGGAAGAAGAAAATCTGGTTGCATAAGAAATTGGGATGATCAGACCTAAAAAAAATCTTGTTGATTTGGTGTATCATTGTCTACAGTTTAGTGCTGAGGTAGATCTGAACACATCATCTGCAAAATGGTGAAAAATCTTCAACCCTTTTAATTCTCTGCACAGTGAACATTTTTCTGGAGTTCTGGATCTGAAAAAAATGCTTGGAGAGAGAGGTTTGAATTTATCCAGACATGATACAGTTGTAGTCTGTTTACAGGTTGAAGCACTATTTCTGTTTGAGTGCAAGAAGGACTAGCTTGAACTGCTGCAGAGATGTCCTACTTGTAGACTGTATTGTTGATCCACAGGTATAAAAATGCAGCTCAGGCAGCTCATAATCTTGAGTTTAAAAACTCTTGCATTGTCAAAAATTGCAAATATGAAAGAAACTGCTGTAAAAGTGTTACACTTTTCTCAATGTACTACCATCTTTGTTTTATGTTCCAAATTTAAAATGCTGAAGTGTTAACATACGGTCTTTACTGTTATGTGAAGCAAAAAGAATGTGTCCACCTTATTTGTTTTGCCATAAGCCTAAAACACAACAAAAGGCCTTCTAGTATCTGATGGGGGCCTACAAGGAAACTGGAGAGGGACATTTCACAGGAGCATGGAGTGATAGGGCAAGGGGTAATGGCTTTAAACTGAAAAAGGGTAGATTTAGGTTAGATATAAGGAGGAAATTCTTTACTGTGAGGGTGGTGAGGCACTGGAACACGTTGCCCAGAGAAGCTGTGGCTGCCCCCTCCCTGGCAGTGTTCAAGGCCAGGTTGGATGGGGCTTTGAGCAACCTGCTCTGGTGGAAGGTGTCCCTGCCCATGGCAGATGTGTTGGAACTAGGTGATCTTCAAGGTCCCTGCCAACCCAAAACATTCTATGATTCTACGAACAAAATCAGAAGCAGAAAAAATCTTGGGAATTTAAGGGCAAAGAGTGTATGTTCAGGCTTTCTAAGACATTTAGGGACAGAGTTATAGGTAAAACTCTTGTAGTGCACAATTTTAGACACTATTGGCAATTCTGTGTTGACCATGTCTTAACGGAAAAAGCAGGTGTAGAAATCAGTATTTGTTAGGAAGATGAAAAACATGAAAGTTATTTTTTTCTTCTTCTTCTTTGCAATGCTCCTTTGGTTAGTACTATCTGCCTTGTATTAAAAAATTAAACCTGGTGAAGAAACTGTTATTACAATTTTACACAAGCATATATATTTTAAAGAAATACAAAGAATACAATATTTGACACTTAGAAATTTTTCTTCCCTAGAAATTTTTCTTCCCTCCCAGTTAACTTTGGGACTGTCGGAGCAAAAACATGCTACTAATGGGGCCCCTTTTTTCACATTATTTGCATGTTGAATAGAAACCTATTTTCCCACTTCACCATAGCATGGGAAAAAAAGACAGAAGGAGACGTACCTGTACAACCACAGAAAAGCAGTCTGGGAACCTGGATTAGCACTGTTTATAGTGAAAAGTACCTAGATTGTTTAAAATCTATGACCACTGGCATTTTGAAGAGAGAATATAAAAATGCACTTTTGAGAGAATGAAAATTTACATGCCTACCAGATGCATGAAGCTTGAAGACACTAATTTTGTTTCCCAAAGAAAGAGAGTGTTAGGACCTTCTGACAGGAAGAAAGTGCATTCCCATGGCTGTGAGAGCATGGTAAATCCACAAAGTGTTGAATTGCTAAACTATTTTCAAATTCTTTGTGAGGTAAGTTAGACCAAAGCACAAGCTTTATGAATACGACTCCTGAGAGGAACCTTGAGCAACTCTTTCAAGACTTGTTTTCCCCAGGTTGAGAGGTTTCAGTACGCAAGTTTACTGATGGTAACTGCTGTGCGTGTCTTGAAAGCCTGCCAAAGACTATTATATACACTATGGCATCACAAAAATTTTAATAGTCTGTTTCACCATTGCTTAGGCTCGCTTGGCAATACACAGACTGCTGTGCAGGTCATGAGATGCTTGCCTGGACCATGCCTCTGCCTCTGTTCTCCCCGTGCGATGTTCAGGAAAGCACGCCCTTCTCCACAGGTCTTTGGAAGAGCTCACAAGCAAGACCTCAGCAGGCCCAATACATCCCAGAGTTTGTATCAGCAGGTCTAAAAACAGAGAGATGCATGCTGTCTGGAGGAATGACCTCCACAAATTCAAGGGGAATATCCTGAAAACGGCCAGCTGTTGAAGAAAAACCCCACTCAGTTTCTAGCCTATTGCACGGGCCTTATAGGTGTGTCCGTACTAGTAATTCAGTTTGCCAGGCACTGAGGACATGAAAAGACTCAGCTCCTACAATTGCATAAAAATAGGGGTTGGGATGGAGTCTTGAAGGGCATCTCATCCAATCCCCTGCTCAACATTGGGCCATCTTCGAAGCTGCAGCAATTCTGGCTACCTGCCTGTACCAGCAAAGGTGGCAGCTGCCTGCAGCTGGGCACGGTGCCTGCCAAAGCACTCCCGAAACCTGTGCAAGGCCACGTTAGCTGCAACAGGGCACAGTCACACCCAGGAACCTTCCCATGGTTTTCCAGTGTAGGTCACCTCATCCCACTGCATGCCAACACACCCAGGCAAGCTTGAACTTGTACCCTGGAAGGAGTAATCCTGCAAAATCATCTGCATGGCCTCCTCCATTGTTAGGGACCACATTGACTGTTTTCTCAGGTTTTTGTTTATACAAGAGAGTCACAGAAGCATCCAGTCATTGCCCCCAAAACTCCGGAATATTAACAGAGGTGGAAACTGCACTTTTCTCTAATTCTCACAGGATCCAACAACAGCCATAGAAGCAACTTTATTTTAAAAAGAAAACTGAAAGGAATATCTTGTACTACTGAACAACTGGAACCATGATCAATGTGCACTGATGCAGTTGTTTGCAACCTCTGCATAAAGAATTAGTTAGTAAATCCCAGATTTGTGGAAGATTTACCTATGGCTAACACTGTTGGAGAATTGATTTTAAGCAATAGGATAAATTGTGCTGTTATAACTTATTTGATGGATTCTACTTTTGAAAGTAATTATATTGAGAAAGCCTTTGCTAAGTCCATGCACCACAAGGACAGGAATATCATATGTATCCTGTTGGGATGAAAAGGCCCGTACCTGAAACTCAGAGTATACAGTTCTGCTTTAAAATGATTGGAATAAGGTGTAGTTTGCGAACTTGATAAAATACATATATACAGGTAGCATCTTGCTTTCTCTGCAGGTACTACCATGACGTATTATGGATCGTCAGTGCAGGACCAAAATGCTCCATAGCAGATGCTTTTTGATTAAGCATAGGTCTTTTTTTCTCCGCATTGGGCTGCAGTACCTATTGAGAAAAAAAGCCAATGACGATTGTAAAATGAGAGGATGTAGCAGCAGACCCTTTTTAAAGACTTTGAAAGAAAGCATGAGCAGCTGAAGTGAAGAGGAAAATGACCTCATAAAGTGCCCTGTCCAGTCCTCCCTGCAACTGAAGAAAGTTGTGCTGTGTTCTACTTCACACGATTTAGCAGCAGCCATTTCAGAAATAGCCTCAATACCTTAAAAGGAAATATCCTTTAGACTAATTGCAAATTGGGGTCCTGAAGAAGTGGCATAACTCAGAAAAAGCCTGAGCAGAACATGAATGCTTTTAAAAGAGAAAAACAGCTGGTAAAAGAGTCTGAGGAGAATTGAGGACCGGTTAGCTATTACTCTGATCACTGAGTTTTGGCTAAGTAGTAATTGAATTTGGATTTGAAAAAAACAAGAGAACTACTGGTGCGGAATCATCAAATGGAGCATAAAAAGCCCTGTTCCAGAGGAGGAAAATGTTAGACCCACAGAGATTTCCCTGTTTGCTTCTGAGGTGTAGGATGATCTGCAAAAGCCAAATAAAAGAAGCTTGACAGCTACGTTTTATTCCCCATGTCTCAAAGGTATCTGACATGTATAAAGCAGAGTGATAAAGGAAAATTAACTCTCTTTCTTTCTAAAGAAACAGACTTTGTGACTGTCATAACTTCAGCTGCCCAAGGACTATAGCTTTGCTTTGCTGTTTGGAAATCCCAAGCACTAACATTCAGTAAGATGGGTCAGCATAGACATCTTTCTTCTCAGGATGACAGCAGGTATCTCCCTGTACAAAGGATTGGTTATTAGTGCTCGTAAAAATGCAGGACTTCATCTGAGGGGCTCTCCAGAGTCAGCTCTTTTATCTTCTAGAAATTATGACCCTCCTGCTCAAATCTGCTACTTGGGGTTGGTGTCAGGCAACAGGCAGAAAAATGAATGGTGACCTACTCAGTAAATTCACCATTTTGTACTTTTATAGTTGCAAGTATATGTTTAAATAGGAATTTCTCTGTCATATGAAAATATCTCTTTCGGTGTCATGCAACTGACTGAAAATGGAGGCTAGCAGATATTTTACTAGCTCCTGTGTCTATCTAATCTAATCTAATCTAATCTAATCTAATCTAATCTAATCTATGTATCTATCTATCCTATCTATCTATCTATCCTATCTATCTATCTATCTATTTTTCTAATCTTGCAACAAAGATACAATGACATGAAATTAAGATCCAGAAAGTCTATGCAATTCCTTTTGCATAAAAATCCTGAGAGGTTTCATGCTGATAGAGAAGGGAATTTTTCATTTGTCAACTTTTCTCAAGGCCAGACTGCGCAGCATAATTAAAAACAGATCTAAATGAGATTTGATGTCTCCTCTTTGATGAAAAATCCAATGTTGATTAAAGTATGTCCCCTTTATCAGCAGGAAAACATTCTGTCTTTCCTCCTGAGTCCTCTTGAACTTTCACATAGAGAAAATCCAATGTCTCATGACCTTTGTTTTTGTCTACAATGTTATATATTTATAGCCAGAGTCTTTGAAAAGTACCTACAGAGGTCTCATCCAGTAGTGGCAAGATTTGAGAGAGGAGACAGTCTGGATTTCACTGACATATTGCTAGCTCCTACCAACACACATTCCTCACTACAGACCAAACCTTTTCACCATGTGAGGGATTTTTTTATCTGCACCTGGCTGGGCAGCTTGTAGCTCAAAATGTGCAGCAGTGTCTCCAGATGCTCAGAATCACCTCCTCCTCTAACCGACCATTTTTGGGGTGAATATACTCTGTCTTAAGTCTTCAGACCCATCTCTGTGAACTGAGCATCTAAACCTGCAGACTGGATATCCAGATGAAAACAGGATTTACAAGTCCTTGTAGCTAGGGAGGACTTCAGAGCGGGAGATTTTTGTTGCTGTAGTCATTGATAAAATAATTATTCTAGTGGCTTTCATACAGTAGAACTAAATCATGGCTTTTATTTATGCAAAAAAGTACCAGTCATTCAATTTTCCTTGCTCCTTTCTAACATTCTCACTGACTAGAATAGATATAAATGCAGCCCTTAGATGAGCTATAACTCTCCTGAATTCTCAAACAGCAAATTTAACTGTTTCATTCTCCTTCATGGGAAAAAAAAATGGTGCATGGCCTTTTGTTGAAATGGCTGATAGTTTGCAGAGATGTCATCAAGAGGGCATGAAAGTAAAGAAAACCAACCTAGATGCCAAGTGTTGGCCATTTACTTCTCCTTTGAATTGGAACAGTGATTTCATAGATTGCACATTTATTTGTTGTTTTTTTCCAAGGGAATAGAAATCAGTTTGTTTATAGAACTGATTAGCTGTCTGCTGAGAACCATAGCCATAAGTTAGAGATGAATTTTCCCTAGGGTGAAGAGTAGAGGAAGAGCTCATGTTTATAAAATTCATGTTTGTCCTGTAGTCTTCTTCCTATTACCAGTCACGACCCAAGAAATTAGAGAAAGTCAGTTAATTTAGTGTTTACATTAAAAGGCAAACCCAACTGAAAAAGAATAATAAACAGAGCAGAGAGCTAAAAAGAGCAGGGCTTTTAGGTTTGCTTAGATCTCCCACTTCAAAATTAGATTAATTCCTTTTGAAGTCTCACGCTGGTTTGGATGGGCTTATTCCCTCAAGGCTCTTCACTCATGTAAGGACCCTGAAAAGAATATTATCTCATAGCCCGAAGGCTGCCTCTGTTAGCCTGGGACCATGTAAGCTGCACTCACCTCTGCAGTGAGCCAGAAGGCACACGACCTGCTGTTGCAAAGCACTGCTGTGTGGGATTTCCCTCCTTTCGCACCTGCGCACCTCTCCGGCCCTTAACCATTTCATGCACCCGCAGCTGGTGTGCCAGCAGTCAACAGAGCAGGTAATTCTCAGATTGCCGCTGCTTGCCAGTGCCTTGCTCCGTGACACCTGTATCCTGAGTCATTTGCTGGTGAATGCCATCCCTGTCTTGCAGAGAAGACCCAGTTTTACTGAGGAAAACCCAACAAGGACATAACGATCTCTCTCCCACTAGGCCCTGCCTCAAATGTTTTGGTACTTCACCAGGATCCAGCACCACAGAAGGCAGAAGGAGGCAGCAGCTAGTAGAGAAATGGAAGTCTCGTACAAGGACTAGGGCTGGCAGAGGCATCCTCAGAGCCTCAGAGCTCTCCAGAGGCACCGGGTCAGTCCCTACCCACCCTAGTCCTAGTAGCAGGCTTAGCCTATGTTACACAGCACTGCCCAGCAGGTAGTCCTCAGCTTAGTGATGTACAGCACCAAGAAATTGCTCTGATTTCTGTGACATGCCCTTAAAACACATGTAACACTCTATTCATTTCCAAGCACGGTGTAAAACCACCCGCTGACGTGCCGCCCCTGTGCCCTGGGTAGTTCTGCACTCACTGGGTACCAGCTCAGTTCACCCCAATGTTTGGCACACCTAGCACAGGGGCAATCGGTGCCCTTTCAAGGCTGTATCCTTCTGCTGCTGGCCTTCCCTCTGCCTGTACTGCTGCGGCGACAAGCATCCCTCCTTCCCTTCCTTCTGCTTTCCATTTCCATGTCACTAACTGCTCAAGACAGGAGAAGGCAACCTGACCACTGAGATTTCCTTTCCTCCTGCACTACCTATCTTACACCAAGGGACTGATCTCTGAATCAAGCCCTTAGCTGTTAAACTTTTACATCTTTCTAAGTCTAAAGGTTTTACACTAAGTATAGCGATTTTCCCATGTACACAAAAGTCTACTTTGAGCCTTCCCAGTGTGTCTAAAACTTGTCAGACATTGCAAGACAGATGGGTCCCTGGTTCCTATTGCCACTAGACACTATAAACAACACAGGGAGTAGCTGTTTCTCCTTGTTAACAAACACAGCGTGAGAACATAGATGTCACTAAACTCAGTGTCTTACAGTGTTTTCTGTACCAGCAGTTAAGCGACCTGCAGCCCATTTCCCACTTGCATCCTTCCCAGGCAGATATCTGGAGGCCATAAATTTCCACCCCCACCCCCTGCCACGACTGATTTATTTTAACTAACAGATATTAATTTAAGAGCAAAACTCCCTAAAAGTTCACACACATTCCTTTCCCGGTTTTTGACAAGTGCCATAAAAACGCTTGCCTCATTCTTCATTTTGTCTTACCTTGGTCAAGTCACGAAGTGGACAAACCGTTCTTTTTAAAAATGGGAAATCATCTGGGGTCATCTAAAAATTTCTACTGACTTTCAATTCTTGAGCACTTGTTTATCATTTGTCATTTATATCTTCTTTTTGTGTACACATTTTTTACTTCTAGCTATAAATACAATTACATCAGGGAGGAGAGGGAAGTTCCCTAGTGGATTGTGATTTGCTTTCACAGCATTTACAATTTGTCAAACAATGCTGGTTCAACTGGGACTACTGGATTGCTATTTCTAAAGGAAGCTCACTTTTAAAAAGCGTGAGGAAAGAAAATCTACCTTTAGATTTATGCGTACAAAAACCTGATTAAATTCAGAAATTTCTACCCCAGTTTTTACATCTTAAACTAAAGCAAAAAATGGACGAGAAGAGACCACTGACTTTACTGATATTGCAAAGATGTAGTGTAATTGGGAGTCATAATTTGGCCCAGAGGTAGAAGGACTGAGAGGTTTTATGAAAACAGTATTCAAAACAGTCTTTACTCTCTAATTTATCCCCACTGAAAAGGGAGCCACAGCTGAAGGAAAACATCTCCTATTCCTTCCACTGGCAGATCCTTCTGATACTCCATGAGGTTATGGAAGTCACACTCCTTATCATAGAAACTGAAAAACTCACTCGTAAAACCTTGGTGCACGATGTTTATTGCAGTGTGTGCTAAGAGTAAAAAATTAAATATTATGTCGTCTGAGAGGTATATAGGCCTCTTCTACAATTTTTGAAGTAAGAAACATGTTATTTGAATCACAATACCAAAGTAGGTTACACTTAGCAAAATACACATAGCAATTGCAATAAACAGTTTAATCACAATACCAATGTCATCCCCATTATCAGTCTCCATAATATGCTCACTGTCATGACACTGGGCATCCCCAGTCGCCGGGAAGGAATACTTGGGTTGAAGCCCCCTCAATCCGTTGTTCTCTTTGAAATATTGTTGCTAGTTTAGTTTTTATAGTCTATGTTGGGCTGAGACACATATTCACTCCCTCCATGCTGTTCTGGCGAACTCAGGGAGACATTCACACTCTTGTAATGAACTCGGGGACAAACTACACTACCAGTTGATCCACCCAACTGTTGATAGCGGTTTATCTAAAACAAAGGCCACCCTCCTTTGCAAAGGAGTGCTGCGGTTAGTCACATCCCACGTTATTCCCTGAGCTTCATGGGTACATCGCCTTTCACTGTCTCCTCTGAGCCATCTTCCATTGTAGGGGTTTATTGGTCAGTCACATGGCCCAAAATCTTCCTGCCCATGCCTTCCTTGTCCCCAGATTCTTTGCTTTTTGGTAACTTTAATTCTGCAATTGACGTCATTTAAAAGACTGCCTTCCATTTTGATTATAGATTAAGGGAAGCCTAAAATTCAGAGCTAAGGGACTGAAATATTTCTAGGTTTCAGAAAAATCGGAACATATATATCCAAAACCAGAATTTGGCCTGTATCTTCAGCTGGATTGATTAAATTTCATACAGAACAGTTGCAGGTTACTGGAAAGGTTGATGACAACATCTGATATTTCTCAAGCCTAAAACGGTTCTATTTCTGAATTTTGTGTAAGATTTGCTATGGTGCATCTGTTTCTGTTTTGACATTAGTATGATTTCATTACCCTTAATATTCAGTGAGGCTGCACAAAATTCAATACTGTCCAAAAGCCTTTTAATCCTTATTTCAAATATTTCAGATCACGGGTACCAAACTCAGTGGGATATGGTGTCCAGACCCTTGAGGTGACACCTATCAACTTGCTACACCTCTGCATGTGACGTAGGCCCAGAGAGATTCTTCTGAAAGTAGAATTACTGTGTCATTGAGTGCTTTGCTGTGCTTTTCCCTCCTGCATCTCAGCAAGGCCAATTTGTAGCAAATGACTGTAACAAAATTCACTGTGGGAGGCAATGGTGAGTTTAATTTACAAAATGTCCAAGCTGGTTTTTACCCACTCACATGACCATACCCACGCGCTCAGAAGCACTAAGATATGTACGTCCAGGGCAAGCAATGAGGAACTGGTGTGGGTTTGCTTTCATGCCCTTTAGAAACGGGTGCTGTTTGGGATCTTTAGCCTCAGTATGTCAACTCAACCCTCATAAGTTTTACTTTGCTTATCTGGTTATTTTATGGCTCCAGTCCTCTTCTTCATCTTCTTGTCACCTTATCTTAAGGTCAGTTTGTTCCTCCTCTTCCTTTGAATGAAATCACACACATAGAGCTATTAATCTTACCTCTCCTAAACTTTGTTCTACTGTTTCATCTGCGACTTTCATACAAACATTTAAATCCATAATTAACTCATATCAGTCTTAATATTTCTGCTACAAATCTCCACAAATCTGCTTGACTGCAGTATTGCACTGATGCTGGTATGTCACGTTGAGGGGTGCACCCAGCTGCTGGTTGCAGCATGTCACCCCGTTGCCTCGTGCCGACGTGACCTGATGGGCCCTGGCTGGTGAAGGGATTGTACAAGACAGCTCTGCGTGCCCACAAATTTCCCTCCAAAAGAGACAGCCTCAGCAGACTTCCAGACGCTCACCAGTAGGAAGCAAGGACCATTTCCACGATCCTTGAATGTCTCATATTATGTCTTCTCTTTAATCCCCAATTGATTTAACATAGAAGACTCTGTGAGACTGGTCTGCTGTTTTTGGAATATCCTTCAGGAAGAGGCCTATGTACAGGATATAGGTCTGATGATGTACAGGATTTAGGTAGGGAAACAACCCCCCATTAAATGTAAGGTAAACAAAAGGTCATATAAAACCACACCTGGATTCAGATGGCTGAGAAAAGCACTGAAATACAGTGATTAATTCACAGCTACAGCTGAGCAAAAGCTCACCAAAATGCATCATGTTGGAACCCGTAAGTGAAATGCTGCACTTGGCCATATGCTCTCATTTAGTTTTTAAGCCAAGCCTGGCTAAAAGAAGTAGTACAATAAAAAGTAACATATCAAAGAGCATTCTTTAAAAGATTCTTTAAAACATCTTTAAAAGATAGCACTGGGGCAATCAAATTGGAAACGGAGAAGTCCCTGTAGGGAAGGCTGTGTTTCCTACCACTGCCACAGCTTTATTACAAGTGTCAGGGGTCAGTGGGTAAGCATGAATTTTCATGCTGTCCTCGCTGTAGGTACACGATAGACTGGAAAGCCCTTTGGCCTGCTGATTAAATATTTACCTACTGCTTCACTTCAGGTGACACTCATTCAGCTCTGCGAACAAACGAAAACAATGCACGTATCGCATCCCTTTAATTCTTTGTCAGGTTGTCAAAACGGAAGTTTTACCTACCCCTGAGAGTGCACACCACAGAAGAAATACAATTTTGTCCTCAAAGTGCCAGCATTTTTTAAAAAAACTAAAATTACCAGCCTCTGGGGAAAAGCATCAAGAATACTGGAATAACACTGAGAATCCCCTCTAGTGCTTATTTGTAGCTTTTTGGACATTTTCTCTCCCAACAATATGTTAGCTCTCTGAGAGGAGATTGTCTGACAGTTAAAGCACTGCACTGGGAGTTAGATGCTTTGGTTTAGTTTCCAGCACAGCCACAAGCTTCCTGCGCATCTCTGGCAAGGACTTACTTCCCCTCCCAGTGCTGCAGTGCTCTTTCACGCGCCCAGCTCTTCATCTGTAGCACCCCTTAGCAGGATGGGGGTGAGGGGGGCAACCTGCGCTGACAAATGCCTCTGGGCTGAACACTGGCTTGGTGTAATCCCTCTCCTTCCCTCCTGCTGGTACCCACCCACACTGCCATGCCCACACCATCGCTACCAACACCCATGGGCACCCCCAGCCCAGCGGGAGTCCAGCAGGCTTGTTCCTGGGAGACAGACCTCAGCTCTTCCCCCCAGGCACATCCCCATCAGCCATGTGTTTTGAAGCACCTTATGCTTACATTGTGGCCATAGGCAAAACTCTTCAGAGGCTGCCCAGCACTAAACACCTTAGCTTTTCTCACAGAAGCCACAGGTGAGCAGCAGGGCCACCCAAACACCCCATGGAGAGCAGCGGGTGCCTGTGCTGGGGTATCCCAACAGCTCCCCTGCACACTCTGCCTGCAGTCAGAGAGACCGGCAGGTATGGAGGTCCCACCCTAGTGTCAGTGCTGTGGTACAGCCCAGCTGTGTCTGGGGAGGGTAGGAGGCAAGCAGGTCTGCAGAGAGACCCCGTCTGCCCTCGTCAGCTGTCCTGTGCTGGGATGCTAGCACAGACACACCGTTACCTGTGCCGGGAAATTGGTACCATTGACCTTGACACAACTGTGGTCTGTGGCAACTCCAACAAGAACTCAGGGGTTAGCAAGAGTCAGGGACCAGAGGTGCGTTGGATGTTTTGGAGGGAAAGCAAATTTACGTGTATGAACTTCACCATGCCTCAGGGCTTAGGGCTAGAGAGAGATACCTGATCTGTTTTTTTTTTTTTTACTGACACAGAGGAAGCCGGAAAAGCAGATCACCCACCTGCAAAATCTCTGGTCTTTCCTAGTAGCCCAAGCAACCTCATTACTTATGCCCTGATCTGCAAATGCTAAAAGCACCAAGTAGAAACAAAGCTGAGCAGCAGCCCTTTCATGGTGAACATCTGCATGACACAACCTTCGCCATGTTCCTTGCCCTGTGACACCAAGCTATAGCATGGCCATGCGTGCCTCTGTGAGGGTGAGCAGCCCTTTACCCTTCCCCCTGCGTCCAAGCAGGGCAGGTGACAATGCTGTGGGAGAGCATGGATGTCCCAGCACGGAGGACAGCACAGAGGTGGGCTGAGGATGTCCTGGATTCAGCCTTATCCCCCTGTTGGGTTGTGCCCCAGTGTGACTGTGGAGCAGACAAAGGTCCTTGGTGGGAGAGCAGTGTTGATGGGGACACCATTGGCTGTGGGCCATGTGGCTGTGCTCCAGACTCTGGGAAATGCCATCACAGCTACCTAAACCTGCTGGGGAAGGAGCCTGCCATGAGCCTGGCAGGGAGAAAGCAAGTTCAAGAGGGAGAGGTGCTGAATGCTGCCTGGATGGTCAGCCTTGCCAAAAGGACCTGTGCATACAGGGGATGCCCAGGCCAACACGAACCAACAGCGCGCTCTGACTGGGAACAAGAAGAAGCTGGGAACTGGGCTACATTGGGAAGAGTGATCTGCAAATCAAACTCTGCTTGCTGCAGGTAGGGCCACAGCTGGAATGATGTCCCATTTTGGGCCCCCTGCTGAAGAGGGATGTGAAGGAACTGGAGAGGGTCCTGTGGCAGGCTGCCAAGCCTCAGTGGTGTGAGGAGAGGCTGAGGGACTGGGTTTGTTTCTTCTGGCAAAGAGGAGCCACAGGGTGCTCCCGTAGCAGGCTGCCGTCCCTGAAAGGGTGGTTGCAGAGAGTATGAAACCCAGCTCATCTCAGGATTGCCACGCTCCCAGCAGAGGAGCAGCAGCCACGAACTGAGCTAGGACAGACTGCCCAGAGCTGTGGCAGATGCTCATCCTGGGACCCTAAGGTACTGCTACGTAAAACCATGGCCTTAGTGGGTTCATATTACTCTCCAGAGGTACACAAGCATAGACAGAGCAGCCAGGAACACCAGGGCTGGCTCCTCAGACAGAGCCTGCTGCAGGGAGGAGCTGTGTGCTGGCCTTCTCCGGTCCTTGGGGTCAGGCAGAAGTGTCAGACCTCGTGTGGCTTCTGTCTCACGTGTTTCTTCTCCCACTATTGAAACGACACAATTGCAACCTTTTCCTTTTGTGACAAAGAGTGTTTGTGATTTCTGACCCCTTCACTGCTGATGCCTCATTGCACGTACCATTGAGACAAGCGGTCACAGCAGTTGAGGGTGCCTACGAGATATGGCAGAGCTGGGTCTCACAAGAGAGTGTCCTTCTTTCTGAAAATGCTTTCACCAAAAAGTGCCAAAATGAAGGGATGAATCCTTTCTGAGCACAAACATAGTTACACAAAAGATCAAAGGTAAATTAATTGAAGATGTGCTTTCACGGCTTAATTCTTACAATTGGTATCTCCAGTATGCACAGGATTCTGTAATTTACAGGACAGATAAGCATAAAGATCACTGTATTATGCTTGGAAAATATTTCTGTAATATGATGGAAGAATTATGTCATGCTTAATGTATGATTGCAAGACAGAAAAGGACTTCAAGCTAAGAAGATTAATAAAAAGACAAAAAATAAACAGTTTCAAATGCTCTTAATTTCAGATTAATTCAATTTTGAAAAATGATTACCCTCTTTCTGTCATATAATACCTATAACTCACAGAGTCTGAAGAAAGAGCATTTTTAAATATTTATGTTTTATAACTGATTAATCCAAATGTTTGGCATATGTTATAAGTGTTTCTGCTAATAAGCAATATGTTGGTTTGCTCTGGCTTTTTCACTGAAGTGAAAGCAGGCATCTGAGCTTGAGGATTCATACCAGCTAAAACACCAGCTATTTTTTCTTGCAGTTCTGTTAAAGGATCATTTCCAAACCTGCTGAAAACTGTACTCCCAGATCAAGTTGGAGAGATCTAAATAAAAGAAAAAGCAACCAGACCACTAAGATGTGGTTAGTCGTAAGCCACTAACACTAATGGCAAATATTAACTAATAAATGTTTTATATTCTTATCTTAAATTATTCTGTGATAAACCTCTATCATCAGAAAATGATGCTTTAAAATCTTACATTGAAAGTGTCATGATTAGAGCTGGTAAAATCGGGTTAAAGTCAAAATACGTGTAGATATATTGACTCATGTTTGGTCAGCTCTTAATGTGAGAAACTGGTGGTAGTATCATAGTGCTGGGTCAAGCACAGAGCTCAGCAAGACTGAGATGTGTTAGTGCTGTGTTTTGAACCAGAAAAATTGTTATTCTCCCATAAAACATAGACTTAAAGAGACAGGCCTACTGCAGCTATATTTCCCAGCTCCAGCTAACAAGCTCACAGGAAGGAATCTGAGCTACTATGTGTGTTACAAAAAAAGAAAAAAAAAAAACCAGAAAGAAACTCCTGTTAGTTCTCATCTCCTCTCCAAGATATTTTTTCTGCTTTTCACACCTATCCCTCCATGATCTGGCTTCTCACTGCTGAGGAAGTTCAGCCCCTGTTTTTGGAAATGTTCTCATCCCAGCTAACAATGTGTGGAAAAGGATTTTAACCACTTGTCTCCCAAAAGAGACCCACATTCCCTCCAGGCCCACACAGAGGCAAGGGAGGATAGGGACCTACACTGGTGGTCTGGAAGACATGACTTGAAGGTACTCCAGCATACTCCCAGGCTGGGGAGATAGCCTGCCTGGTTTCCCAGAGCCTGCTAAGCTGGAGCTGGAGAAGTGCACGAAAGCATGGGTCCTGTGCCCCGCTGCCAGCCCAGCGGCGGTGCAGGTAATCCCTGCTCCCACCCTCCTCCTGGGTCCGTGGAGAAGGACACCAAGTGCAAGTGTCCCAGCAAATCTCTGTGCTCCCTTCTATCCTTGCCTTCAGGAGGGTTTAAAAATTGTAACGGAAAGATACCCTCAGTCACTCCATCCTGTTGGAACACGCAGCGTTGATACTGTCAAACCAGAGTGTCCACCCAGCAGGAGCTGGAGTGTGCTGAGGAGGCTCCTGGGGCGGCTGGTGGCTGCTCCCGATTTTCCGTACACTGGGGAAAGGCAGCCGGGAAGCCAGAGACACCCCTGGCCTCCCCACACAGACCACAGGGTACACGAACTTGGAGCACGCAGAATTTGTTACTTTCTTTTACGTGAACCTGACATCCTCAGTGGAAAATGGACACTTTTCATCAAAGAGGTCAAACCTTTTTTTTCCATTAAACCATTATGTCACTTTCACTTTTCATTTAAACACTTGGGAGGGAAGGTTTTTGACCAGAATCATTGCGTCCTTTTTTCTTACAGTGCTTATACTCATGTTGAAAACCGTTATTGACGGCATCATGTGCAAATCATTTCACACTGATTATATTCTCAAGGTTTTTATAATTGTGTCATTTTGTAGGAAAGCAGGACTTCACGTGCTGTATGTGGCAGAGACATCTAACATGCCACTCTCACTTGCTTTATTACTGCTTTTTTCTCCATGCAATATTACCAAGAATTTTAGATATTATCCTCACGTCTCTTCTCCAGTCCTACCTCTCTGTGTAATAGACATATCTTTCTATGTTGTACATTGCCCCTTAGGACTGTATTTTTCTGAGTATCTCGAGAGTTCTGCCTAATTAAGGATTTTCTCGCAAATCCACCTTTAAGCACAAAGAAGATGAAACCTGAAAAGGTTCAGCATGCACAGATGGGACACGTGGAAAGATTAGATGTAGAGATTATTCCCTTTTTGTAAGGCCAGAGATGTCATCTGGGTGTAAAGGAGGTAAACCGATCTCTAGGCTCATTTTGGTTTTGGTCTCTTTTATGACATGACTAACAAAGGCACCCAGCTGGCAGGACCTTTGCAATATGAGCCACCCTTTCTTAGCTACTGGGATAGCACCATCAGCTCCATTCAAATTAATATGATGCTATTAGACGGCAACATTTTATAGTTGCCCTGAAATAAAGTAAAATCCTGGACTAGTAACGTGGAGGCCTCTACTGAGACCTGACAATAAAACCAACAGCAGCTGTAGACAGCTCTCTGCAGTACAGGTATAGCAATTCGAGCTAGTTGTCTACCTGCCATTACAGTCAATGAATAAATAGTCTTCTGGTCAATATATCACTGGAGATAAGGGCGGTGTTCTTCTGATCAGATGTTGACATCCTCCATATGAACTCCAAAAACCTAGCTCTGTCTTGGCTACAAAAATAATCACTCTTGCTCAGATGGACACATCTGCACTGCAGGTACATTCACACAGGTGGATTCCACTTTTGTGTCCTCCAGCTTTGAGTGCCTATATTGAGGCACTTGGGTCATAAATTTGGGAAGAAATGTGAATCTGTTGTCTAATTACACTATGCCTCACGCTGTGATCTCTGTGAGACAGAGGAGCAAGCATTAATGGTAAATCATATGTTGAAAGAGCGAGTCAAGCTGGGATTCTTCATGGTGCTTTGGATCATCTCATCTCCGGCATGGCATATTTAAAATATTGCTTTTCAGGGGAAGTGCCGTAATAGATGGGAAAAAAAAACAAAAACAAAACACAAAAAAGAGAACAAAGGCAGAGCTCTCTCCTCATTTTCCCAGCTTATATTTAATTTAATAACATACTGCTAACTGATCAGCTTCAAACCTATCAATTTAATAAAGAACATCTATAACCATATAGCAAAACTTAGGATACTTGAGCCTCTGAACATCTTCATGGTGAACTAGGTTATCAGAGATACATAACTTAATCCCTGCTCATTTCTTTTGAAAAAGGCAAGTACCATTTGGTTTGGGAAATGAGAATATATATAAAACCACAAATGTATCTTTTCCATTTGTTTGTTATTTACTGTATATAATTCTTTATTGCCCTTACTGCCCTCATAGTGTTTGGAGTACTGAAGATAATAGGACTGAAATCCACACGAATGCCCAAGTGTTTTACTGAACTCAACCCTTTGCTCTAGTGTCTTGCGTAATACTTGGAAGCCCTCCTTTGCTCCCATGGAAACACTGAAATGTCTCACATTTAGAAAATATTATGGTGGCTGTTTAATAAAGTTTGTTCCTTCTGGAAGAGAATTACTTAGATTAAGTGCATGGCAAATTAGTCTGACTATTTGATTTCCTTGTTTTTCTGATCTTAGCCAATGACAGAGTGAATCATTATCAGCGGTTTCCTCTGAGGTGACCAGCACCTGCAGCATTTCAGAGGGTGCATTTGTCTGTGGCTAGCCCAATTTGCAGATGTCTGCTGCAGAACTTTGCCTACTTTACAGTGAGTCAGGAGAGAGCATTTGCTATCCAGTTTTTTTGTTACTTTTGACACTATTTTGTCTAGTATTCTCACTTAGAAAAACATTTGAGCAGCACTTAAGCAGGTTTCTCCCTTTGGTACGAACACTACAATGTTAAATGCCTCCTAATCCTTTGGGTTCTTCATCCACTGCTCCTCATTTCCACAACATCTTCAATCAAAAGCTTTCTAAACCCATTGCCTTTTAGGTTGAAGATTCAGGCATCTATTATAACATTTAGCCTGACTTTATCATCTCTTTCCAGAAAGGGGCTTGGTATTTAGGCTTCTTCCTTTCTCCTCCCTGAAAGCTCAGTGGCTGCCCACATTTCCCACAGGATGTGTCTGTGTTGTGGGGGCCGAGACCCTGCAAGTCGTGTGTTGAATGCTTAACTTGAAGACATGGTGCTTCTTTTTTAGACATAGCCTGGTAGCTAGCCACCTCAGCAGAGATACTTCTTAGATTTGTAAGGAGTTTCATGTATCTATAGTTCCATGAGAAGAGCTGCTCCTTTACTAAATATACAAAACATATCTTAGAACTGCAAAATGGAAAGCATCTTGATACTTTCAAATCATCTTTGGGCTAAGACATGTTTTATTTGCTCTCTGAGTCCCCAGTTTATCTCTCTTTCCTAATATTCACTGTATTCTTTATTTTATTTTAGAGGATCCACATTCCTCTCTCCAAAAGGAGTTTAAAAAGAATGCATTTTAACGACAACCTTGCCTACTGCTGCTCCTGTGTTCCCTGTCCTCATTCTTGCTGCAGCCATCATTACCAGGGTCAGCAGAGACTATAGCAGGAGTAGTCACAGCAGTAGTGATGGAAGAGGCCAGGGCAGCCACTGTGCCGGTCTCTGATTACCTATTCCTGATCTTCCAGAACAGGCTTCATGCCCTGGAGAGCCGAGTAGTTTGAAATGCCAGTTTTGGCATGTTTTGCTTCAAAGGCGTAAAAGCCAATGGGCCACCTAAAGCCTGCATTTCCAGTGCTTTGCTGGAAAAGGAATATTGAACTCATACACTGCACTTCTTATCCATGTGTCCTGCAAGAGCTTGCGGAGGAAGATAAACATCATTACGCTGATCTACAGATGGATAACTCAGGCACCAGCAAAGTAACTTGACCAGTAGTGGATATGCAGCCACTGTCACTCGGAGGCACAATCCCGGCCTCCCAGCATCCTGCCAGTGCCTGGGCCTGTGTAAGAGGGAACAGACAACAGTGGACACGGGTCAGCCTGACTGGGGAGGAACGAGACAGGTGAACACAAAGAGGAACAGCAATGGCAGGATGGCTTCTGTGGTAAACTTTTGCCCATATGATGTCGTTGTCCAGGACATTCACCCCCTGTGGGAGTCATGTTTCCTAGCCCAGTTCTAAGGCTCAGCTATTGGGGCTTTTTTCTGAGTTGGCCTGAAAATTCCTTCGTTCAAGGGCCACAGCTTGGAACGATTTGAGTCAAATGGGACAACACAGAAGAAACACATCCTAACCAGTCCTTCGTAAGTCAAAATGGGATCCAGATCATGGGGTTCCTTTTTTTTCAGTTCTGGTAAGGCTGTATTTTTTGACCAGTGACAGAAGTAAACCTCATAAATCTGGTTAAGCAGGTCTCACAGGCCTACCACATTTGAGCAGGAAAAATACAATGTTACAGTCCTAAGTATGTAAAATACTTAGGAAGGAGGACTGTGATTTTAATAGCACTTTGTCCTGTTGCAGAGTAGGAGCACAATCAGTTTAACCGTAGACAGTCACGGAATGGTAATCCTTATTTCTGCAATCAGAGCGCACTAAATCTTAACTCCTGCTTATGCAATTATTAATAGTGTTAGCACCTTACAGAAGCCCGTGATGAACCACAGCTGTTCAAAACGGTTTTTGGGAATGACTTAATTCAGCATGAAATAGAAGGGAAGGCACTCTTGTATTTACTTTATCAGTAAAAGGAAACAAACCCAAGCCAATGAAGAGCCGGGAAGTTTGTAATGACCTTCCACTGACCCTGAAAATTTTTTTCAGAAAACCATCCTTTGCTTGCAAAGCATTGAGAAAGTACAACATCCCTAATCGTCCCATCACCCACACCCCCTCAAAAAAGACTGGAAATGAGCAATGGGCTGGAAATGTGCAACATACTAGAGATGTGCAAAAGATTCTTCTAATTTTCTCTGATTAGAAGAAAGTCCACCTGTACCCAGCAACATCTTGGTCCACCTGGAACTAGAGAGACTTGCCGATCTCCTCACTGTACAGCTGGCAAGAGAGTGCTTTGCACTCCCAATGCTGCCTCGCAGCCTTTCTTTCCAGAAACGGAGTAACACAATGGACCGTGTCAGGAATCCAGCTAAAAATGTCCTTACGAAGACATGAGGCTAATTTGCATGTAAACTGTTTCTCCAAGCAAGTTTATACTAAGACATGGCAAATTACTGAGCAGTTGTACCGAAACAGCGATACAGTATTAATCCATTAATAGAGTACCAATGCAGGTCTTTCTGCAGGGCTAGTCCTGGGCGAGGCAGACCCACGCTGGCTGGCTCTGAAGAAGCTCGGCAGGGACTAGTCGTGGCTGATTGCTGTTGGCTTGCTTTTTACGTACCTGCACAAGCCATTCTGCGTGACTTGCATCACCTCCAACACTTCCCTGCCTTTTTCAGGACTAGTCGGACCTACTCCTATGTGAGGGACTGTTACATGAACCAGCCAGGACTGGTCCCTACGGACCAGCTGCGATCTATTCCTGGACCTTGAAACCTGTTCGTTTATACACCCTGTAATTCCTTTACCCAAGTAGCAAGTGCTACATCTTCCAGTAAATCCCACTCCTAAAGAAAAACACCGACAACTATCTTATGACAATACCTAAAACTCCAAACTAGTGTTTAAGCACATCAACTCCTGTCTGCCTCCCCGGTCGTCCAACATCCTGCACAGCAGGGACGGTACACCTGAAACTCATGCAGACACTTTCTAGAAGAGGACGCTGTATTTAATTAGTCCTTTCTGTAGGCAGGGAACTCGGTCTAGGACAACTCTGTAAGAGCTTCTACTACACAGCAGGTAACTCTGTATTTCAGCGGTAGTGCTACTGTGAGAGGTGGGTTCACTTCCCAAGGCTGGTCACCAGTACCTGCCCCAGGATGACGTCCACCTCTGCAGCTCCTTTCCTTCTTCTGCCCCGGTTTCCACAGGCACGAATTGGGAAGGAGCACGTGTGCACTTTAATAAGGTCTTTCAGTCTGGAAAATCTGCAACTGGCCGCAAGATTTGCTGCAGACAAAACCTTTCTCTTTGCAGGATTGGGCACACATGAACTTGCGTCTTCTTGCAGATTTTCATCTTCACGGGGTGATACAGAAAAAACCCCAATCCTTCTTTTCTCTGAACCAACAGAATGATTACCTACAAATTCAAATGTAAATGAACGAAAAAAAGATTTTGGGCAACTTATCTTTCTTATATAAAAGAAAAAAAATATCTATCTTCTCCGTCATCACATGTGCTTCACTTCTGCCATCCAATTGTCTTTAAAATGCTGCAAGTCTGGTAACACCAGCACAGAGTGCAGGGTCATCCATTCAATTGTGCTTTACATTAGAAGCTAAACATTTTGTTCCCCCATATTAAAACAAAAATATCAAAATAACCCCTCTAGAATGTGCACAAGTGCTATATTACATCTTTCAACATGAGCAGCATATAGTGGAAAGCTGACTGCACGTTCTTTCTTTGGACATGTGTCCTTCATGCACTACGTGCAACAGAAAAACATTTTAGCTTTGTTCACTCCTTAAAGCTTTTCATGGAAACAAGTCATTAAAATTAGCAAAGAAATTTTACATTTTGTGAAATATATGGAGTGACACCAAACATGTTTCTGGCCCTGCAAAATCTACTCAAGTGAAAGAAACAGAATGCTTCTCATCAAACAAATATACAGGTTTATTAGAGAAAGTTTCCATGCTTCGAACATGCAATGGTTTCACAATTTCTTATTTCCTTCTGTTTTCATTAGTGTGCCCTCAGGATAACCCAAAGCACCTGTTAAAAAAAAAAAAAATCTCCACAGACAAACAATCAAAAAATAAGGGCTGTATCTTCCAACCTTACAATTACATGAAAAAGCAAAACTCGGTATTTGCAAAAAATGCCTAGAATCCAAATACCACTAAATAGTGTCATCAATTTAATTACAGAAACTGTAGAACTCTCACAGGGTACATTTATGCTGACAACTCCCAAATGTAAGCCTAGATTTTGTAATACATTTGGAAGAAACTGAAAATGATAATTTTGAGTCTGTTTACTTTTTTTAATATATTAGTCATTACCCAGCTAAGTTTTATAACCAACATTATTCTACATTTGTTTTCTTGTTGTCTTCTCTGTTTGAATATAAAGTGTAATAGAAAAATAATTCAATTCCATTAAGATGAAAATTCTGTTAGTACAGCTAATTGCTTTTTAATATATATTTAATGTACAAAGAAAGTAGTAACACAAATAGAAAACTAGGCAAAGGATACTGTACTTAACTTCAAACATTTGCAATTTCAGTAACTGTGAATTACCTACTTGCAAAATATATGCAGTACATACAAGGTGCACAAATACACACACACCCAACGCCACAGCATGCGTTTTTTTGGACTAAAGTACAACTTCAGGTTCACAAAACCTTCATTCGTAACTGCTGAGAGCTGTAGTCACATCTGTGTACTGAAGGCGGTCGAAAAGATAGTCTGTTAAATATCAGCCATTCCACCATGCTGTCCTTTGGCTTCTAGTGTTTTGGAAAAAAACAACAACAACAAAGCATTGGACCAGATTGCTCTCCTGAAGAGCAGAAAATGGTAACAAGAAATGTAGGAGCAGAGTTCAGATTTCTTTCAGTGACAATATAACACAAGTATTTTTTTTTTTGAGCTATACTCTTCCCTATTCTTTGCTCGGAATAGTCAGCGATACATCTGGGAGCTCCCAGAGTGGGCAGCAGGTTGAATATGGTCTCATCTGGCACCTAGTTCTATTAATTTCTGCTGCCGGAAATTGCGAGAGGCATGGGGCCAGCACCATCCTCAGTGAAGGTCACAGTTGTGGCCCTATTTTTTTCTCTCCTCAAGCAGTTAGGAAAGCAATCATCTCGTTCTTTTGTTGCGAAAGAGAAACCTGCTGCTGAGGTTGCCCCTTGCAAATACGAGCATGCGTGTTCTGCAGCCTTGCACATGTCCCACTGCTCCAGAGAGCCGGCTGAGACTGCAACAGAAGTCCTGCACAGTGCCAGGGGAACGCCTGGATTTTGGGATCCAGAGAGCTCAGGAGTAGACGGGTAGCTCTACTGCTCAAAGAGATCCCATCTTTGTGCAGGAAAAAGAAAAGATGCAATTCTTACCCATAAAGCAAGTGGTTCTGGCAGTCGTGATGGGTTTTCTTGGTGTATCTGTTTGCAACAGTGCTGAGCTAGTCATAGCTTACCATACTTACCGATCAATGTATTTTTTTTAAACAAAAAAAATATGCAGTATAACTTCCACCAACACGAAGAGGAATTGCCACCCTAAAAAAGAAACCCCACAGTGCGCATACAGACATCGATAGCACTGAAGGATTTGCCTTCACAAGGGCTGTTAAATCTCATTAGATGGGAATTGCTAGACCTTTGCAAGATAAAGCAGTATGATCAATTAAATTCCCAGTAACTCAGAGATTGTCTAACCATGTTCCTGATCTGGACAGTGAGGACTTTCTCCTAACTCTTCTTGTGTTTAAGACTAAATTGTGATCTTGCTCATACCATCTTCTTTGCCTGTGACTTCATCGGACACTCATGAGAAGTTTTAGGCATTAACACTAGCGAGCGGAGTTACCCCAATGCATGCCAGCTCCACTATTTTTACTGCTTTGAACAACAAGCAAACAGTGCGCTTAGTACTTAAGAAACAAACAAAAAAATTAAAATAATAAATTCTGTTTAGGAAAATAATAGCTTTATTGTTGTCATGCCTTCCTGATCTGTTGCCCAAGCCCTAAATACCTTTCAGAAAATAACCGACACGCTGCAGAACAGCTTATCGAGCAATGTGACATGTTTTGTCTTACGGCCGTCTTGGTCATTCCTTGTTACCGTGACTGGTGCCCTTGACCATCGCAAAGTGCCATGCTGTAACCTTCCCTAGCGCTGCTCCGGGGCCGCAAGCCCTGCCTGCCCCGGGGCCTGTCTCAGGTTGGAATGGGGATGAAGCTGGTCGATTTGGAGTGGGGCGACTCTCTCCAGGTGTTCAAGCTGTGGGTTGGGCTTCTGTTGTTGGTAAAAGAAGTCTGTCGCCTGCTGTTGCTGTTTGAATCTTCTTTACTCAGCGTCTGCTTTATTTTTTGGCAGCAAGGGAAGCTCTGTATGCAGTCTTGCAGGAGGTGCCCGCTGAAGAACATGTAGATCCACGGGTTGCAGCAACTGTTCAGGCTGGCCAACAGAGCCGTGACAGTAGTTGCAGTGTTCTCAGAGTCTGGGCAGGGGGGAAGAAAGCAGTTTAACCATCACAAGAACATTTGCACCATTGAGTCAGTTGCTTCATTAACTGTTGGGTTTTTTTTTTTTCAGTTACTCAATAATTCTAGCTTTGAAAGTTGAGCAGCAGCGTTTGAAAGGAATAATGAGGATGTAGTAAGGAAAGCTCTTATTTATGTAAGGCTGCCATTGAAGTTGAGGGGAGTTTGTCTTAACACATTTCAAAAAGCTGTGACCGAGGAAGTTATGGGGCAATCTGTCCCAAATAACTCCTTAGTCCCGTTTCCACTGATGATTATCCGTGTGTTGACAAGCTCCTGCTTTAAGTACTGAACAGTTTTTATTCAGACTTTTGTTTTAAAAATTGTTAACCCTGGGAGGCAATGGCAAAATTCTCACTGATTTCCCACCGCTTTCAGCAATACTGAATTTTGCTGTATACACTTGCATGCTGAAAAGTGTTGAATGCTCAAGTAACTACTGGCCTGTGAATCAAATCTGGATTTGAGAGGTTGAACAAATTTTACTTAAGGAAAAAAATGAAGCTAGCACTATGCCATGAAACAGTTATGGTCTTCTACCTCCAATAATTAGTTAAATCTAAATGTATATTTAGTCTAATCAATTAGTAGCGAGCTTTCTTTGTAAATATTGAACCTCTAGAGAAGTATAATTGCTGCGTTACGCAGTTCTGTAAGATTTAAAGAACCTCTTCAAACAAACCTACTAAACACCCATCTGTTCAATTAGGTTTGCATTTCTTTTGAAGTAAAAAAAGAAAAATCTGTGTACTGCAAGCCTTTATTTCTCTGTAGAGACCTGCATTTTAGGCTTGGCTTTAGTCCTGTATTAGGGGCAATCAATGATCTCACTACAGTAAGTGATAATTTTGGGATTTAAAAAAAAAAATAAAGAAATTATGCATTCCAACATTTTGATTCGCTGCTTTCCCGTTGTGAGGAAACAGGGTACGTGTTACTCTGTTGCCTGTCATTCCCTACACAACAACTTTTAAACTCCTCAAATATTTTCAGCCAGACTCAATGGAGGGACAGGCACCTCCAAACCCCTGAACCGGAGGGACAGGCACCTCCAAAGCGCTGAACCGCCGCCGTTCCCTGAGAGGTGGTGGCTGGCTGAGGGAGCTGCCCGGGGGTGACCGCCGGGCTGGGGGTCTGCGCTGCCGGGCTGCGGGGAAGGCGCACACACACGGCGCAGTAAGTTCCCCGCTCACACAATCACTCGTGACCTGCGTGCGTGTATGCCTGGCAATAACACGAAAGGCTTCCAAAGTTTTACCAACCGGCAGCGTCACATGGAAGAAAGCCTTGCCGGTTCAGATTGCCCGGGTGCCCGCCCCGCTACCTACCGACCCATGAGAAGCGCTGGTCCCAGACGGACCACATCTGGATGGTGAAGAAGGGCGCCCAGCAGACGACGTACGCCGAGACGATGACGAAGGTCATCTTGACGGTGCGGATCTTGGCGCGGGAGATGGTCTTGACGCTGCTGACACAGGGGGCGAGCGGCAGCCCCCGCCGCCCGCCC
>Ga0065711_1004290_pt1 | contig 68318 bp, 88 predicted proteins | sample Hoacrofraction12_FD_59098 | JGI IMG/M metagenome (GOLD analysis project Ga0065711, IMG submission 59098) | Hoatzin crop microbial communities from Cojedes, Venezuela - Epithelial fraction 12 v2 (version 2) | ecosystem: Host-associated > Birds > Digestive system > Esophagus > Crop | place...
CTCTGGATTCAAGACCCGCCTGGACAAGGTCCTGTGCAGCCTGCTGTAGGTGACCCTGCTTCAGCAGGGGGGTTGGACTAGATGACCCACAGAGGTCCCTTCCAACCCCGAACATTCTGTGATTCTGTAAAGCCCTGTCAGTGAGCCCTGCTAGCTCTTGAGCTAGGTTCCTCTTTCCCTTTTGCGACAGGTCCTGAAGTGCCACATCTACACAGTTTTTTAACACCTCCAGGGATGGTGACTCCACCACTTCCCTGGGCAGCCTGGTCCAATGCCTGACCACTCTCTCAGTAAAGAAAATTTTCCTAGTATCCAATCTAAACCTCCCCTGATGCAACTTGAGGCCATTTCCTCCTGTCCTGTCTCTAGTTACCTGGGAGGAGAACCAAATAAGACCAACACCCACCTCACTACAACCTCCTTTCACGTAGTTGTAGAGAACGATAAGGTCCCCCCTCAGCCTCCTCTTCTCCAGACTAAACAATCCCAGTTCCCTCAGCTTCTCCTCGTAAGTCTTGTACTCCAGACCCCTCACCAGCCTCGTTGCCCTTCTCTGGACACACTCCAGCCCTTCAGTGTCCTTCTTGAGTGAGAGGCCCAAAACTGAACATAATACTCGAGGTGTGGCCTCACCAGTGCCGAGTACAGGGGCACGATCACCTCCCTACTCCTGCTGGCCTCACTATTCCTGATCCAAGCCAGGATGCCATTGGCCTTCCTGGGCACACTGCTGACTCATGTTCAGCCGGCTGTTGACCAGCACCCCCAGATCCTTTTCCACCAGGCAGCTCTCCAGCCACTCCTCCCCAAGCCTGTAGCGTTGCATGGGGTTGTTGTGACCCAAGTGCAGGACCCAGCACTTGGCCTTGTTAAACCTCATACAGTTGGCCTCGGCCCATCGATCCAGTCTGTCCAGATCCTTCTGCAGAGCCTTCCTACCCTCAAGCAGATCCACACTCCCACCCAGTTTGATGTCGTCTGCAGACTTGCTGAGGGAGCACTCAATCCCTTCATCAAGATCATTGATAAAGATGTTAAACAATACCAGACCCAAAACCGAGCCCTGGGGAACACCACTCGTGACCGGCCGCCAGCTGGATTTAACTCCATTCACCACCACTCTGTGGAGTTGGCCATCCAGCCAGTTCTTGATCCAGTGAAGAGTACACCCATCCAAACCACGGGCAGCTGGCTTCTCCAGGAGGGTGCTGTGAGGAGCAGTGTCAGAGGCCTAACTAAAGTCCAGGTAGATGAGATCCACAGCCTTTCCTTCATCCACTAGGCAGGTCACCTGGCCGTAGAAGGAGATGAGGTTGGTCAAGCAGGACCTTCCTTTTATGAACCCGTGCTGGCTGGGCCTGATCCCCTGGCTGTCCTTCACGTGCCCAGAGAGCGCACTCAAGATGAGCCGCTCCATAATCTTCCCTGGCACTGAGGTCAGGCTGAGAGGCCCGTAGTTCCTGAGATCCTCCTTCCGGCCCTTCTTGTAGATGGGTGTTAAATTGGTGATCCTCCAGCCATCTGGGGCCTCCTGTTAGCCAGGAAATGTCGGGTAGTTTGCTGTTGTGTTTCTTTCCTCAACCGAAAAGATTTTCTTGATACCAATTAAGGATGTTTGCTTTGGTCAGGCCAGTGCTAACAGATTTTTCCAGCAGAGATACTTTTTAGACTCAGTAATTTTTGCAGAACAGTGCTGTCTTGCTCCCTGTCCCTCACCTTGTGACTTACCAACCTGTGCATTGTAAATCCTTGCTTCTGTGCTGCTCTGCTTTGCAGTACTCCGCGTGTGGGACTCTCACATCTGCCGTGTGTAGGCTCTAATTAAACCCCTGCCAGTGGGAGGGAGGTAGCTTTGGGCTTTGTCCACCTGAGAAAACAGGAATCAGCTGTATTTCTGCCACAAGAGCACAACTGGCATTTTCCTGTCTGAACTTTCTCTTTGGCAGCCGTACTGAAGAGGAGCAGCCCTTTCTGAATCTCTGTGTGTGCGGGGACAGGCTGGCAGGTAGAATCTGTTACGAGTCACCATTTGTCGTTCCACAGCTATAAGGCTGACGCTTCTCCCAGGGCAGCTGGGGCTGTGGATTTTCTCCACCTCTCAAATAGTATGTGCCCAACGTATGGAGCTGGAGAGATGCTGTAGTGCTGTTAAAAGAATGTGAGCAGTGACCCGACTCTGCCAAGGGAATTAATTTTAAATTGTAACATTTTTTTTTTTCCTGGTGTGAAATGATGTGAACTGGCTTAGCCTGACATACTAATGAATTCATCTCAACTAGGACATTTGAAGTTACTGCAGGACTGGACTGAAAAAACCTGTTGGCTTGACTCTCCGAGTTGTCTTTTGTTGTCTGTTGCAGTTCCCTTGCTGGTCCTCAGGAGTGCTGGCTGCTGACAGCCAATAGATTACAGGTGGTTACAGCTCAGGTCAAAGTGTGCTTGAACCTCCAGTGTCTGGCCCTCCATAGCTTCACTGACATTTACACAGGTAGGAAAAATATAAGCGTGCCAACTTACAGCATGACTACAGTCTGAACCCTTCAGAAGCCTTGGGACTGTATCGGGGCATTGTCGTTGCACAGAAAAGCCTATTCCCTGCCCCAGTGTGTTAAACTTGAATTGTTTTTGACTTGTGCTATTTTTCTGCAAGTAAATCTGTGTTGACGTCTGAATGCTTTCATGCGGAAAGCCGTGCCTTGCTTTACCGCTGTAGGTCTCCTCTGTGTAAGTGGTAAATGCTGAGTTGTGCAAGGCAACCCCTCAGATCATAGTCAAAGACATCTCAGCACAGCGCTGTTTCTCAGTGTTGGCTCATGAGGCTCGAGTGGCAGTCACTGTGGGCCTCCTGCAAGGCAGCATGGAGCTGAGGAGGTGGATTGGCTGCTGTTCCTTGTAGCTTTTTGAATTTAAAGAGAAGTCTGTGAAAGGGGCTAATCTTGCTAATGTGCAGAGGGAACAGTCCCAGAAGCACTATCCAGCTGTATCCATTACCCTCTGAACNGTATGCTGCNNATGAGTATGCTGCGTATCAGTAAGGAATTTATTTCTTTGCGAGGAAGATCTGGAGCCTTACAGACAATAACTGTCTTGTTTTAACTGCAGGCCTTTTCAATGTGGGTAACAAGCTGCTAGTGAGCTTGGATCTTCTGTTTGCAATCCGAAACCACATTAAACTTGGAGAGGATCCCAGAGTGGCTATTGGCAATATCCTTGACTCGGTTCAGGAGCAAACTGGTGGGTTTTCTTTCTTGTGTTTTACTGTAACACATACACCAAACTGTGACCTGCTGATGATTGTTAGGCTATAAAAAGGCAAAACTAACCTCTTCTGGTGTGGTATGTTTCTGTTAAATCACTTCCTAAACCCAGCAGTGCCTCTGTGACCGGTTATTTGTAGTGTGTCTCTGGAGGACAGGTTTGTTTTCCTTCTACATAGGGGAGTTGTGCTACCTTTCCACTGACTTTAGGGAGTGAAAGCTGTAATGGTGGCCTGTTGTCTTTCAGAAAAAAACCTGAGCCCTGATGAGCAAGTTCAGCTCCAGGAACTGCTGTGCAATGGCTACTGGGCCTTTGAGTGCTTAACGGTCCGGGATTACAATGATATGATCTGTGGAATCTGTGGCATAACCCCCAAGGTGGAAATAGCCCAGAGGAATGTGGAAAATGTCCTGGCACTGAAAAATATAGAGGTAGGCTTTTCACAAACTTCACATCCTGTTTGCGTTCACAGCAGATCACAGTGACTTTTGCTGACTCTGGTCTTCGTGATGCATGATAATTACACGAGACTTGTGAGCAGTTTTCTGCTGGTGCCTGCACTTCCCTTTAGAGGTGTTGATGTATGGTTTGAGGAAAACAAGATCCTCTGTCTGTGGACCACAGCTTTTGTCCAGCAGCCGCTGACGGTGGGGACCTTGGGTGAAAGTTGCTGAACTGGGCCTTCTTCCTTTGACATGAAAGCATTCTTCTTCTTCCCCAACAGCAGTTTCCTTGAGGTGCTGCCTTCTCTAATAGGAAAAAAAGCCCTACTAGTAGTATGTAGCATGTCTGGCTTTCATGTCAAACTGTTTCAACTCTCACCCAGCCAAAAGCAATTGTGGGGACCTCTAGGAGCCCGAAGTCATCTTGTTACATTTGGGCTGAGCACTCTCCTGGGTAGTCCTCGTACCTGGAGTGGGGCTGACACAAAACTGTCGATTGGACTGTGGTTAGTTGTGTTTGACCAGTATGTTTCTCACTCTTTCCAGTTTACTTGGCCAGAATTCTTGCCATCCAGTGAAGTGAATGTAGAAGACTTCTGGTCCACAATGGAGACAGAGGTGATTGAGCAGATGGCTTTTCCTTCTAGCATCCCCATCACAAAGTTTGATGCCTCTATTGTTGCTCCTTTCTTCCCTCCACTGATGAGAGGAGTGATGGTGATCAATACCGAGAAGGACAAGAAGCTGGATGCACAGCCAGTGCCAGGTAACCGCTGAGGTTGTGCCTGTTAAGGGAGTGCTTTGTGTGACAGTGACTCCAGTCTTTTGGTGATGTTAGGAGTTGAGAACTGGTGATTTCATGACTCTTTAAATGCTGTGTCTGCTGAGAGAAGGCAAGAAGGCTGGGGTGAGTTCAGCTCTTCCCAAAGTGCTTAGCAGCTTGAGCTTTGGCCTGCCCAGTGAAGCTTGAATGCACTGGTGTGCCCTGGTGCATTTGAGACAAGGGGGACATGAGAGCATTGCACCCCAAATGAGATATGGTCTGATTGCAGAGGGATGCGTGCAGAACCTGAATGCCAGTCAGTATTTAATCTGTGTTAAACTGATACTTGGACTGTGAAAGCTGCGGGTGGTGCTTGGTATCTCAGTAAAGGATGAGGAAGTTTTTACAGAGCTTGGAAAAAGACTAGGAGATGGATGTGTTAGTCCTGATCGGTGTGGTCAACATTCAGTGTATCCAGGGCATTGGCTGCTGGTAAGAAGAAACCATGAGATGGTTAAAGTCAGATGTGTGAGAGCTAAATTTAGTTAGCACCTGATTCTCATAACAGTTAGGTATTAGGTTTCAGAAGAAAAACTGCCTTTGCAAGCTTAAGGAGTGTATGAGTTGGCTTTGCAGAGATGGCTGCAGCTGTTTTACAGAGTTGAGCTGCAGAAGGGCTACATGGCCTTTCGTGGAAGTGGAACTCCAGAGAAAGAACCAGGGAGGAGATGCAACGGGTAAGCCTGGAGCTCCTCAGTCTGAAGGCTGCAGTCATATTTGTCTGCGCTCTTCTGTCACTTGTTTATCCTCACATCAGTCCAACCAGTCATTTAAAGGTTACAAATGATAGGACAGACAAGTGCTCATGGAGTCTGCAGCTCTGCTGGACTCAGTCTGGTGACCTCGCTATGGAAGGGTTCGAGAGAAGTGTGGGCTGTGACGCTCTTGGGACATAGGCCTATTCACGGCTTTCTCTTGCTGGCAGTTGGTTGCGCAGTCTCTGCTGCTGTAGCCTTCAGAAACAGTTATTTTGGTGACTTCCCTTCCTGAGAATGAGTGCTGAGACTTGCTTACTGCCTTTGCAGGTAATGGGAGTGCCTTGGTGAGGCTCCTCCAGGAAGAAAACTTCAGGCTTGAGTTGATAAGCTCTTACAGTGAGGAAGAGCTGCAGAGCTTTCTGACACGGTGTGGCATCCCCTGGGAAGCTTCACATACAAAGGTAATGGCTTGTTTGCCCACAGACAAACCTGCAGAGGTGGAACTGTTCTTTGCTGTCTTTCCCTCATTCACACTTGCCATTCTAGATAATTAACTTCTCATCTGACTGTACTAAGGGCCTGGGGTGGGGTGGAGATGAGTGCCTGTAGACTGTAGGATAACTTGCACATGGTGAAATAAATTGAACCTTTGTGGGCTAGAAGAAAGGAAGCCTGTAATTACCTTGTCACGGGCTCAGCATCCTGTAATTGCTTGTCATCCTCAGGATGCCGAGTGTGGGATTAGGAAGTTATTGGGTGAAGTGCAAATTAGGATTTAGAAGACTTTGCCTGCAGCCTTCTCACTCTCTGGAGGAGTCCGTTAATTCAGACTTTCTCTGGGGCCTGGCTTTTCTAGGACCAGCTCTGCTATTCCCTCCTGGATCTCTATGAGTTTGTACAGAATGGGACAAGCATCATGCAAGCCTCTGCTCATCACACAGGAGGGAAGATCTACAAAGTGTGTCCACATCAGGTAAGCAAAGCTGGAGTCAGCAATGTTTTTTTTCTTACCTTGCTGTTCACTATTATCTGACTTACCCGTGTGGAACTCCCTCGTTAAGTAGAAGCAGTGGAGTGGGCCTCTGAGCCTTGGGAATGAAACGTGCTGCCTCGGGGGCTTGGAGTACGAGCAGTCCTGCAGGAGATTTCAGGGTCAGCTAGTGATCTGAAACCTGGTTTTGATGTTGCTGCTGAGGTGGAGCTGAAAATCACCTTTTCCTGAACAAGATAAAGTGAATGTGTGTGAGGAGGAACCAAAATGTCTTTAAGAGAAAGCAACTGTCTGGTTACTGTATTGTCTGGAATACCTGAAAGGCAGCTTAGTTTTTTAAAGACTATATTTTTCTCCAAAAGTTTTTGGTTTTATTGTGCTGTTTGATGTTAATCCTTTTCTTTCCAGGTTGTGTGCGGCTCAAAGTACATAGTAAGAGGAGAAAACGCTCGGGATCACGTGGACTTGTTGGTTTCCTCACGTTACTGGCCTCCAGTGTATGTTGTTGATACAGCCTCTTCAGTGGCACTGTGTGCAGACGTCTGCTGTCCTGGCCTGACTTCCCAGATGTGGGGGAAAAACCAGGGCTGCTTCTCTGACCCCATGGAGCCTCCAACGGTTAGTTACATCCAGCTTTGCACTCTGCTGTGCCAGTCCAAGAGGGAGAGGTTTCAAGTGAGATTTAAAATAAAAAAAAGATTTTTAAAAAGTGTGTAACCTGCATTGTGCCTCAAGATAACTTGACCTGAGAAGTTTCTCCTAACTCAACTTTGCCAGCTCATAGCACCTGAGAGTAGCAGAAGGCATTACGTGCTGCTTGGGGCATTGTGTTAGGTTCATGCTTCTTAATAGGAAGTGCATTGTAAGAATTCAAATCATGAACTTTGGAGCATGTCGTTCATTTTGACACAGCAACCTGCTTCTCCTAAACTACTGCTATTACTTGAGAAGTGACAGAGGAAGAGGGTTGCTGGTGCCTTGGGATTATCTCTGAGGGCACACGAGTGAGGAAGTAGTGTACAGAACCACCTTTGTGGCATGTAGGGGAAGTCTGAATCAGTTAGCCCTCCCTCTGTCCTGGGTCATAGTGCTGGCTGGAGTTCAGCAGAATGGTGTTTTTGTCTTGTTCTTCTTGGCTGTGGGGAAGTTGCATCTTGCTCTACCTGGTGTGTGTGTCTCTCTGTCCCAGTATGTGTCCTGCCCTGAACTGCTAGACCAGCACTACAGCGTAGACGTGACCGTGGCTGAGCACTCTGTTCAGCACCCCATCACCAAGTCGTCGGCGCGCCGAATCGTTCACATGGGTTCGGAGCAGAACAGCCACCGAGATCCAACGGCTCAGCATCACTGCATCTCCCTGTGCCGAGAGCTGGAGCCTTACAGCGCCGTCATCGCTGCTATCAGCGACAGCAAAACTAGCAACATCCGCCAAAGGCCCATCACCTTCGAGAACGCCACGCACTATTACCTCTACAACCGCCTCATGGACTTCCTCACCAGCAGGGAGATCGTGAATCGGCAGATCCAGGAGATCGTACAGAGCTGCCAGCCCGGGGAGGTGGTAATTCGCGATGCTCTGTACCGGCTCGGGGTGGCCCAGATTAAAACAGAAACGGAAGAGGATGAAGAGGGAAAACAGGAGGATTACAGAGGTTGCTGAGTAACGAAACAGCCTCTTGGTTTCTCTCTCTGGGCGTGTGTATGGGTGGGCTGGGCCATCTTCTGCAAGGTTTGGGCAGCTGTCTGGCTTGAGAGTTTATTTTTACAGGTTGGAGATGTGATGCTGGTGGCTTTGACTGCTGTTAATGACCAAAGAGCTGCGTGCTTCCGTAGTGTCATGATAGCTGCTGCGAGCGTGGGTCTGTCACCCCCCTTGCTGGAGGCTGCAAATGCCTCCCGAGGTGTGCGATGGACCCGCTGTTCAGTGGTGTGAAATGTTGCCCTCCCAGCAGCTGGCGAGGGGAGAAGGGAGAGACATTTCTGGTGTCATCTGTGGTCGAGCACACAGGTTTTTTAATTCTGAATCTTGCTTGCTGGCTTCTTTGTGCATATTGGTGGCAGGGCTGGGGGTGTGGGAGCAGGCATGAAAGGCAGACAGCTTAAGAGGATTTCCCCCAAAACGTTCCGAATAGATTAGTTTAGGACACTGACTCCTGGCTGGAAACCTTGCAGAGCTTTCATACACATTGGCTGCAAGGAGTCTAGCTGAGGAGGAGGAGAAGCCATGCAGCTTTAACATGCTGTATCTGGGGAGCCTCCCTGGAGGCTGCAACCGTGGGCCCAGGATCGTGCATGCTTCAGCTGCAGAAAGTTTCTAGAATTGTTTGTCTCCCTTCACGTGAGCACTAATAATTTAGAAGCTGAAACATACAGTGAGTGAAGAGTGTTCTGCGTGTTAAGAATTGACCGGGCGAGCCCAGGGGAACCGAGCTTGTTGGAGGGCTGTGCGAGCGCTGTGTAAGGCGATGGCTGTGGGAAGGGGAAGGACACTCAGAATTTCTGTGCTGTCCTCCTGGACGCTGTTTTCTGGGGTTTTTTTTACCGGTTTCCTTCTGTTCAAGGATTTGAGTTTCTGGTCTACTCTCCTTAGAACAGAATCACAAAGACACTCTGTGGGATCAAGGAGAAACGATGAATGCAGCGTCACCGAGCGAGCAGGGTTCGGTGTGCCTCGCTCAGTGGGGGCACTGGGAGAGCTGCATCCACGCGTGCCAGCTCAGCACGCTGTCAGGTGTCGTATTTGCCCTGCCCGTGTCCACACAGCGCTGCGTGGGTGAGGGGGGTCTCCTGCTGCCCAGATTGCTTTATCAGCTCCTTCGGAGGAGTCGGGCTGAGGCCTCTGCGCCTACAGCCTGTCTGAAGAGCACCTTGGGCTGCGGCTGGAAAGCTGTGTGCGCTGTCTGCTGCCAGCTCCCTTTTGCCGTTGCTGGCAAAGACGGTGAAGGTGGACCCGCAGAGGAGTGGGATGCTAGACTGCAAAGTTGCCAGCCAGGGAGTTTATTTTGTCGGAGTGAGCAGTGGGGAAGATTCAGAGGCTTGCGGTGTGGTTTGAAAACTCCCTTCTGTGAAGGGGAGCCTATGAGTACCGTACTGTTAAAGTAAGTGTATTAAGTCTGAGCAAATGCAGGAATTATGGCTTGGGGTTTTTCTGTTAAGAACATTAACTTATTATAAGAGACATTAGTGACTTTTTTCAGTCAGTGATAAAAGTTTAATAAATGATCTCCAGTTTTGGGGGTGAAACTGTGCCCCAGTGACCTTTTTTTTTTTTTGTGTGTGTACAAGACCTGGAGGCCTGCATTGGTAAAAGGCAAAAACACTGTGTGCACCTGCACCCCGATTCCCGTCTGCACTGGGGGGAGAGCCTGGGATTCTCAGAAGTAAGGTGTTCTGAGAGGAGCAGCTCACAAAAGTGCTCAGGCCACCTCACTAGCGTGTCAAAAATCAGCATGCTAAATATAACTGTTATTATAACTATAATAACCACTTAATGGTGGGGAGAAAGTAGCATCTGCAGATGGCAACCTGCTTTTGTTCTGCATTTCCCTGCACAGGGCAGCTCCTGAGGTGACCTTTACAGGAGAGAGTCTGCAGCAGGTGACAGTGATGTCTCTCCAGGATGTGTTTAACAGCTGGGGCTGGAGCTCTGCTGCATCTAAAGCATTGCTACTGGAGGTTTCGCTGCAGTAAGCTGGAGTCTGGTCACCAGGGCCCTTCTGCCTCCACGCTGCCCTTGGCGTTGCACTGCCTTTCCCCGCAGGCTGCTGCCACACACCTGTCTTGGGCACAGTGACCGCTGTCAGATGTCTCATCATCACAATCAAAATTCCTGCCCTGTTATATCCGTGCATGGTGACTACTTCATTTTTCCTCGGTTACAGACAGGCCAGTCAGAGCTAAGTGCTTTAGAACCTTGCTTTTAATAAGTTTTTTTTGCATTACACAGGATTGAATGGTTTTGAGAACTGGTAATGAGAAGTGTGTCTGAGGAACTGGAGCAGAGTTGCAGGGTGTGAGAGGATGGGTCAGTGCACCACCCACGCTGTGCTCCGTTCCCCTCTGAGAACAGTCCTTAAAGCCCTAGAAGAGACTTGTTTGTTAAACATCTTATTTTATTCTTTACAATGCTGACAGATAGAAATGAATTAGCTTTTTATTTAGTAAGGAGGAATGAATCGCTTGGTGTTAGTATAAAACCAGGTTTAATAGAATCAGAAGTGGGACACAACATAATTGCTGACAGTATGACAAAGGCCACTGCAACAGAGTAGTTCTGTCCCCCTGTAGTTGGTGTGAGCCCTTTTGGTGCTTGTACCTGGAATACTGATCCTGTACCCACCCAGGTGAAGCTGAGAAGGGTCTTTAGCTACTTCCAATAGCTACACAGGACTGGGTGGCTGTGGTGTTAGTATCCCTGAACAAGAGCTAAATGAGAAATAACTTTAAGGGCATTAGGCCCTAGCTTATGAAAAAAAAAAATACCTCAGCTGTACTATTAAAGATACACTCAGGAAAATATGTACAAGAGCATATCTGTAATTGTGACAAAGGCAGTGATTGCTACATGTTTAATAATTCAGAAGTTTTGTAGGATATGTGTTACATTGATCATTTCCAGATCTGTTCGAGCTGCCATTCTTTCCTGGATTGGGATTGTGTGCAGCGCTCACAGGGAAGAGCGCTGGTTACTTCTGTGTTTTACCTGAGAAATAACTGCCCCTCTGTCCTCTTACTGGGCACAAATTCACATAACCCTGGGGTGGTGGGCTCCCTGGCTCGCTGCACCCAAACAACCCCTGCAGAAGCATCAGCTGCAGAGAGGTAGATTGCATGAGGAATTGAGAGGTTAATGCATATTTATTGCTAAGTAGAGGCTTTACCTATAGCTGAACACTCACTCTGCAACATCCAGGGTCAGACTGACAAAGGGAAGGGAGCAGGACCAGCAAGAAAGAGGGCTGCTGCTGGTGTGGGGAGCAGCTCCAGCTTTGGGGACTGGAAGTTCAAGATGTGCTCATAGAACACAAGGATTCAGTCATGTGAGGGGCTTTTGGAAATACCTTACTTGGCTGCAATTTGTATTATAAAAAAAACTACAACAACCCAACACCCCACAGCCTCCTCTGGGGGAAGGTAGGCGACAGGGACTCTTTGTGCCTTGCAGAGATGGAGCACGTTATCATCCTAACAACTCTACACTAGGCTGGAGATAAGACTTTAGGGACCCCGTGGCAAGTCTTGGTTTCGAGTCACTCCAGCGCTGTCCTTGCAGTGAGGGAGTCGGTAACGCTCATACTTCAGAAAGCACCGAGAGGAGAGCCAAAGCAGAAGGCATCTGTGTCCTAGGGCAGAGCAGAGCCGTGCGCTCTGCAGAGCCGGGAGGGCAGGGGTCTACCCCGGGGCGGTGGTACCAGCTAACAGAACTGGTAGTTGTTGCTCTTGAGAAGGGGCTGGCCACTCTCCTCTTGCTCGCAGGACTCCTCACAGCAGCCAGATGTATCGCAGCCGCTGTCTGCCTCAGCAGTGGATGGGAGGTTGGTGTAGTCCTTCAAAGCAAAAACATGAAAAGCCCCTCCAGTGTGTTTCAGTCCCTTGGATGGTGCAGGACATCTGTCTCTGCACGGCTGATGGGCTGGGGATGCTAACTCAACACTACCCTGTGCTGTGCCCGCAGAGCTCGGCCAGCCGGCAGGACGGGCCAGGCTGTGCGTTACGGAGCTGCAGGACAGCTCGTCGCGAGGCAGCGCGGTGTTGAGCTGCATGCTGAACGCAGGGGCACGGGGCAGGGCTGCTGCTGTAGCGCTACCCATATCGATACTCGTTGAGGTTGCTGCAAAGCAGCTGTGTTTCTGCGTCCGGCCTCCTTTGGTCGTGGTGGGGAGTGACTTAACCCTTCAGCATGGGCAAATCTGGATGCCTTGCTGCGCTTTCCACCACCAGTAAACTGCTCCCATCAGTTAAAGGTAAGAGACAGCACCAGGAGGGTTGTCCAGGAGCTATGTTCATGCAGGGGGTGAAGCCCATCTGCCCCCTTCTCCTCTCCAAAGGTCCTCACCTTCTCCTTATGCACCTCCAGTTCTTTCTGAATGAAGCAGCTGATCTGGTCGAAGGTGGGTCTCTGGGTGGGCTCCAGGCTCCAGCATGCCTGCATGATGCTGTACCTGCAGTGCCAAATGGGGACAGGGCCATTGCACGGTGCTGCTGGGGGGGCTGCACCCCCAGGCTCTTGCCTGCAGCACTTCGTGTCTCAGGCACACGGTCCTGAGCAGTCCCTTGTCTTCCTGGCTATAAAACCCGTGGTCAGTGCGTGTGCAGTGCTCCAGCGAAAGGTGAGCACAGAAGTGGATGCAGCAAATTAAGCTATCAAGGTTACAAGAGGGGAATGAGTTTAAGCTTAAGAAAAAGTACTGAAGGAGTAAAGCTTAAACTCAGTCCCCTCCTGTAACGTACTCAGGCTTGTCTTCTCACAGTCCTACGGTCAAAAGTAGCTGACTGAAAAAAACAAAAATCCACCAAGTTCGGGAATGCAGACGTAGAACGTGAGCCCTGCCATCTTCTTGTCCATAAACAGGGGACAGAGTGGATGGAGCATCATAACTGACTGCCCCAAGCCTTGCTTTCCTGCAGGAGCAAGAGCAGCCTCGTAGGACCCGAGCTGGACACCAAGGGCAGACACACCTGGGAGCAGCAGGCAGGGCTGTGTGCCATCTCCCACCCTGTCACCCGCCACCTGCATCTCCGCACACCCACTCACATTTCCAGCGGAGCGAAGTCAGGCCTGGCCATCTGGTACCCCTGCTTCACCATGCTGTAGAACTTGCTGTTCACCACCATGCCGGGATATGGGCTTTTACCTGTGACAGGAACAGGAGCTGAGGTGGCTCTCGGAGCAGAGGCTTTGACGCTCCAGCCTCGTGGTGTGGGAAGCGGCAGCCTGGAGCATCGCCTGAGCCGGGGCTGCTAGGTCTCAGGGAGCTCCGAGTTAGAGCAGCTCATCCAGGATCCATTGTTTTTAATGAGCCCTCTGGAAGCATAACTTTATTTTATAGCCCTGATAAAACCTGGATTTTTGTCAACCTTCCTTCTTTCTTGGACACTTTTCTGCAGGCATATTAGGGCAGCAGTAAGCTATGGAAAACAGAAGGGGTTTGCAAACTCTTTTCTTTCTTACCAAGGGAGAAGATCTCCCAGAGAAGGATGCCGTAAGACCACACGTCGCTCTGCACTGTGTAAATGCAGTCAAAGATGCTCTCGGGGGCCATCCATTTCACAGGCAGGCGGGCCTGGAAGAGCAAAGAGTCCTGCAGACTGGGACAAGCTGGCAGCTTACGCTACGCCCTGTCCTTCCTGCTCCAGCCTCACCCTGCCCTGTACCTTCTCCTGTCCCCATTTTAATTACTTACGTTGCCTTTTACCACATAGTTCGAGTCATTCATGATATCACGGGCCAGGCCGAAGTCACAAATCTTGGCTACCCGTCCGTCTGATACGAGCACGTTCCTGGCTGCTAAGTCACGATGGATGCACTGGGGAGAAGAGAGGGTGACTGAGACCCAGCCGACATCCCCAGCAGTCCCAGCTAATCCCCCGCAGCCCAGGTCACCAAAACAGCACTTGTACAGGCAAGGGGAACGTGCACTGTTTGAAAAGCCCCTGTACGTGGCACAGTGTCACGGACAAGGAGTACAGGCTCTCTTCCAACCAATTCATTCTCAACGCTAGGACATTGTGACATTTTATGCCTTGTCCTTTAGTCGCTCACGGGGCCATCATCCTCCCTGCGGAAGGAAGCTCAGGACCAGGGGCTGCTGACACTGTGCCCTCATCTCCGACGTGGTCATAGTTACTCTCTGGTACTCTAAATAAGCCAGCATTGGCAGATAGCTCAACGGCCACTTTCAGTTCCTCGTCCCTGGGCCAGCAAGGAACCTGCCAGCGCGAGAAAGCTTCGCATCAAAGTTCCTGACCTCTTGTAAAAGCTGGGGAAAAAAAACATTTAGACAGCATGATGTGCAGCCCTGGGTTTCCCCCGCAACGCTGCCCTGCTGTGATGGCCCACCCAGAGCCCAGCAAAGGCTCTGATGGGAACACCAGTCACTGTGGCCCAGCGTGGCTGAACCCAGCAGATGGAGCAGGGAGGCCCATTTCCAGCAGCAGCTTGCCTGAGCTTGGCCACCCCATGCAAAAACACCCCGAGCCTCGTGCAGACAGGAGGGTTGATGCCTGCTGGGGTGCTGGGGGAAGTTGTCCTCTTGGCACTCACGTTCTTCGATGCGAGGAATGCCATGCCCTGGGCCACCTGGCTGGAGAACTGTAGCAGGTCAGAGAGATTGAGGGGACGGAGGTCCTCCCTGGTTTCATCTTCTTCCTCTGAGCTTTTCCCTGAAATTCAAAGCGAAGTTTCAGAGTTGCTGCAAACCTGGCGAAGAATACAGGCTGTGCATTCACCAGAACTAAAACCCACAGGATTTCCAGACTAAAGAAGTGATAACGACGCAGAGATGAGCCTTTAACTCACCTCTGACTTGTGCAGAATCTGATGACGCTGAAGATGATGATGATGACACAGGCCTCATTTCAACATAAGTTTCCAAACCCTGGCTCGAAAATCCACTGTCACTGAGTCAGAAGCAACAGAGATGCAGGCAGGCTGTTAGCAACCCTCCAGCAGTACCTTCTGCCCTTCTCCATGGCCACTGAGAGAAGAAACCACATCCCTGCCTGCAAGAAGTGGCTTAGCTAGAGGCTTAAGGGCAGAGGGAAAGTCAATGTTGAAGCTGATTCGGAGATGGGACCTAGGTGCCCTGGGGTGTGGGGCTCCAAGCACCCCTCCCCTTTTGTCACGGGACCGCCCTTGGCACTCAGCCTCTTGCACTACAAAACCCGTGTGCCCAACAGTGCAGGAAGGCAAAGAGTTGCAACTCCAGGCTGTGGGAGGGCAGGCTGGATTGAAACCTGGATTTGTTGTGGGGTATTCAACGGCTGCTGTCAAAGACTTCGAAAAACTTGGAACTGTAACCAAGTCTAAACACACACAACCCTGCTGGCTTCTACGTGCTGGTACTCTGCAAGTCCCCAGACCTTCAGCCTTAACGTCTCCCCAGCATAGCCCTCTGCACGCTTCTCCCAGCAAGTACCCGGGACCTGCACTGCTCAGCCCTGTGGCCACCTGAGCTCCGCTCCTACCTGCGGATGTATTTCTTCTCTAGGTCAATGTTTTTGTAATCAGCAGCACTGTCTAAAGAGGTATCCAGGGTAGAATCCTGGATAATTATGGATTCAGCCTTCTTCCGCAGGAAATTCAGCAGATCTCCGTAGCGACAGTACTCAGTGATGACGAGGATTGGGCCTGGGAGAGAGGCAAAAAGGGTTCTTTAGGAAGTGGGGCAGCAGAATCCATGCTGGAAACAGCTAGCCCACAGGCCCTCGCAAAGTTACAGGTTCAAAAAAGACCACCGAGCTCATCAGCTGCCTCTGCTCTGAGACTCAGAGGAGCAGGCGACAGGAAGGGACCGTGAGGGCAGCAGGGCTGTGGAACCCTACCTCCATAGGTACATGCTCCCAGCAGGTTAACGATGTTCTCGTGGTGTCCCAGGTGACTCATGATCTTCAGCTCAGACATGAGAGCCTCCTGCTCATCTGTGTCTGCTGATGCTGCAAGACAAAGAGAAGGGCTGCGTGAAGGAGTGAGGGAGGGACAGGGAAAAGATGATGGAGGAGGACAGAGAAATGTGTAGACAGAGATGGAACAAAAGGAGGAGACACACTCAGAGAGGAAACTGTCCTCTGTCTGTGCCTCTGGCCACACATGTCCACAAAAATGACAGCAGTGTGATTCCAGCACCCAGTGCTTATCACAGAAACATCTAAAAAAGTAGATATTGCAGCCTGGGAGCAACAAACACATGCGGTGAACACACACTGCATCCCACCCAAAGGAGCCTGGGGGATCTCAGCCTTTCCGGGTTGCTCTGGCTTACATTTCAGCATCTTGACAGCCACTTTGAGGACCGAGTCTTCTTTGCCCAGCCCAAAAGCGGTGGCTTCTACCACTTTTCCAAAGGCTCCTGCTCCAAGAGTTTTTCCTGCAGAGGGGGAAAAAACATGCTTGTAAGATGCTTTATAGAATGAGATTGAGCAGTTGCGCTGCACACAGCCTTGAGGATGTCTCGTGGGTGGGGATCCCTCCTAAGCCCAAACAAGATGACACATCCCTTAGTCAAGAGCTGGTTAGCATCCGAGGGGAAGTCTACTGTGAGCATAGATGGTGTGAAAGAGGCCACGTCCAAACATGGGCTCACCAGCTCTATGCATGAGGAATGACCCCAGATGCAAGAGGAGGGACACGATCCTCTCAGCCTTCCCTGGAACAATGGAGGGCTGGAGGGAAGTTGTACCCTAGCATTTGCCACCCTATGTGGAAGAGGGTGGCAAGGCTTGGTTTAGGATGTTCCTGTAATGTCAGGATGCAGCTTTGGATGGTTCCCAGGTGCTTTGGCTCTGTCTGTTGGAGCATTTCAGCTCTGTGGTGAGCTGCATGCCACCAGGCAAGCAGCAAGGAAGGTTTCTTACCAAACTGGAGGTTATTCCTGGGAAACTCCCATTTTTCATTGTATGGCAGCTGAGTGGGATCAATAAAGATGTAGTTATTCCCTTCACAGGCCTCGATGATCTTCCACCGCACCTGGTACTTGGGTTTCTGTAAGGAAGAGAGGCCAGTTATTCAATGCTCCTCAGGTCCTGAGGGTTCCCCAGTCCCAGCATGCACGCTAGCTCTCACCCTGCAAGCACAGAGCGAAGACTCAGGTTTCAGCCCATCAAATCTTTCTTGCTTTGAACCTGGGCTGAGAGAGGCTTGGTCTGGACAGCCTGGTCCCTTTGCTGTTGCAAAGTCCCCTCAAGTCACCACCATGACTCAGGGAGGCTCTTTTGCTGCTTTCACTTAAAGTAGCCCATTGCCCTCTCTTAGGATGGCAGAGCCAGCCCATCGCACTGGAGCAGCGGCTCAGCCGTGCCCAGCTGGTGCCGGAGGAAGGTGTCCCTGCTGCGTCTCCCTCCTTGGTACCCTGGGTTGCTGAGCACAGCAGAAGAGTGTGGCTGGCCCTGCCCCGCTTCCCTTACAGGGGAAAAAAAGGAGAAACAGAAGTAAGCATTTCTTCTCGTTCCCCCGAATCTCAAGGCAGAAGAAACCAGGCAAGCACTGAGAGAAGCGGTGCTGGAGCCCGTGGGCAGAGGCAGTTGCCAGCTTGTGCTGGGTGTTGTCATTCACGATGAGAGGGTGAGGGAGCCAAGGTGGAGGCACAAATACAGAGAAAGGCAGAGAAACAGCTTGGTGTGAGAATACTGTGTGTGGCCTTTGGTCCTGTACAAGGAGGACGGTCAAGGGCCTGCAACCAGAGTGGCAAAGCTGGTCTCGGGTCCATCACGACAGACACAGGGAAGCATGGGTGGAGCGACCATGGCCGCGATCAGTCACCTCATGCCCCAGCTACCGGGAGGTGTGTGCCGAAACGCTCCTCCTCACCACTTCCCCTGGGCAGTTGCAGAGAAGGATGCAGCGTATGGGTAGATGCTCAAAGCTGGGTTAGCACAGGCACGAGGGACAAAAACCGAGGCAAACAGATCTGCAGTCCTGATGCAAAGCGTCTGTCTGTCTCCTCCCCCACACTGCTTTTTTCTTCGCCCAAGAGTTGAACATTCGTGCCCATGCAGGCTGTTGAGAAGGGCCCAGACAGGATGCTCCAAGCAGCCCAGTTTCTGGTGGAGATCCCTCAAAGAATGCTACATGCAATCAGTTTATTTGGTGTTGTCTGCTCCCAGAGCGTGACCATTGCTGCTTTCTGCTCCGTGATCCACCTAGCACTGCAGCCGTCAGCCAGGGCTCAAAAAACCCACGGCTGAGACAGACAAGATTATTTATAAACACGTCCTGCTTCTCTTGGGCTTGCAAGACCTTCGTAAAAGCTGTTTCTTCAGAGCTGTGCTTGCATACCCGTCCACCTCTCTCTCTGCACTACCAAAGAGCGCTGCCTGCAAAGCTGTTCTTTGGGAGAGCGGTCTTCTGGATCTTCTGGCAACCAGCACCAGAACTTTGCTGCAAAATTTGCAGCCTTGATGGGCTGTCAAAGGAAGAGTGCCAAAAGGGAGAGCTGAGAAACAGGAAATTTTCACCCACTGATGAAGCAGAGGTAGCTATTGATTGGCACAGTTTATGGAAACAACCGAGAAGGAATCTAAATGCTGAAAATGAGTCTTGCAGAGAAAAAGGGGCAAGTTCTTGTATAAAAATAGTGACCAAGTCTTCCTGGAGACAAACACCTTCTAACACTATCCTGTTTCCCCATAAAGACAGCTTTTTATAAAGCAGGGAGGAGAATAAATAATAGATACAAGTTGCAAACCACTTTTTTTTTTTCTCCTTAATTCACTCCCTGGATTCATGGTGACCAGAGCAAGACCAGCTGCAACTGACAGCACAGAGGAGCACCTTTGACACCAAGGAATATCCACGTAGACCTCTGGGCTACAGGACTGAGGGACCAGGGTGGGAGAGGTGTTAACACACTGGGTTTGGTGCATGAGCCTTGCCCTGCAGCAGAAAAATCCTGGGAGAAGCTGGGAGGCAGCGGAGATGATGATGGGGGAGGCAGCGGAGATGATGATGGGGGAGGCAGCTTGGCTGGTGCCTCCACACTGAAGGCTCCTTGCCTGTGGCTGGCAGCAGAGGCAGTGGGGTCTCTGAGGCTGGGCAGGCCCTGCAGCCCTTGCTATGCGACAGGGAATCTGACCTGGTTGTACTTGTAGAGGAGGAAGAGGAGCAGGAGGAGCAGCAGGACCGACGTGCCTATGCAGGTGGAGAGAACGGGGCTGAAGAGCTTGTTTGGGGGGGCCATGACACTTCCTGGAGGAGAAAAAAAATGCAGATGAGTAAAACACTCCTGTTTCCATCCTGTCTCTGGAAGCATTTTGCCCAGCTTTTCGCTTCAGCTTCCCCTGTGTGCAACACAACCCAGCACCGGCCTCAGAGACACCCAAAAGAGCTGCTGGGAACTGAGGGAAGTTCCTGATGCCAAGCTCAAAGCTGCAATTGTTCCCCCCGTGCACCCCAATTTCCACACAAAGACTACCAGGTGCAGGTCAGACTGACTGGGTACCGAGATCTGCACAGCAAGAACCGACCCAACCCCAGGACTCCAGTGGACCGAGCAACAGCTGGCTGTGCTGTGCCCTGGAGCTAGGTCCTGCAGTTAGAAGGTGGTCGTGGCATGGCTCAGCCTTTGGCACCAGGCTATGCCCCGCCAGCAACTCCCACATGGCTCCTCAGACTGGAAAATGCCAAAGCCTCCCACCTTCTGTGAGGATAGAGAGCTTGCAGAATCTATTCCACCTCTCTTGCAAGACAGTAGGGATATACGTATAGGAAGATGAGCCCCCCCAGAGCTCCCAGATTCTGCCCCGCTCCGCCAAGCTACTGGTTTGTATCTTACTGGTGATGGTGAGCGAGTGAAACATGTCAGAAGCGTTGCCCTCTCCATTAATGGCCACACAGCAGATGGTGAAATTGGCACCCAGCTCCTGGAATGGGATAATGCTCTCCACCTCCATCTCTTGGAAGGGCAACATGTTCACCACCTGGGGACTGGAGTCGTTCAGCAGCAACCTATAGTCCTCGTCGTATCTGCAGAGACACCAAGCAGGAGAGAATGAGCGTTCTTCTGCAGCACAGTTGCTCACAAGCGAATTGGTGTCTGTATCAGACTAGAGAGGAGACACTGGGAATTAGGGTTGCAGCTCTGTGAAACACGTTACTCACTGCTCAGTTAAAAGACCCCTCCCCAAACATCAAAGCCCTGTGTAGACAAAGCCTTAACTTCCTTTATGTAGCTGCAGCAGCAGCAGTTCCCTCCTTCAACGGGGCTGGAACTGAGACACAACCACCCCTGTCTGGGCAGCTGCGGTTGCCTCCCATCATGCTGCAGCTCAGTAAACCTCTGCTCTGCAGAGTGGCAGACCTCTGGAGGTCCCACGAAGATGACTAGGACCAGCCAGGATGTAGCTCCACAGTAACCTACACCAGGACACTTCTCCAAGGGACCCACACATTCCTCAGAAAAGCATTGGGAGAACATGAATCACAGGTGACTGAACTCTTCAAGCTCCAGATTTTCGGAATAGTACCTGCCCCCTCCTCAGACAGTCCCCAAGAACCTCTTTTATTAGCAGAGCAACATCCCGGTTGCTGTTACTGAATGGGCTCTGCTATCTTACCACGCCGTGCTGCTCAGCAAACGCCAGCACAGCACCTTGGAGGTGGGCAGTCTCCTGGGCATTTCTTACCTGTCGGAGTGAACAGGGCACTGGTACCACTCAATGCGTGGGGCAGGGTAGCCGATGGCCGTGCACTGAAGGATGCTGGAGTCATTGGCCGGCACCTTGATTTTGCAGACCCTTGGAGGAGCTGTTGGGGAAGGCAGATAAATAATGAATGCTATGACGAGAGGACAAGCCTATTCCCTGTGTTCAAATTTATTTTCCATATGTGCAACAATAAAACACCAGGAACTCCTGTGCTACACAGGTTTGGGTTGGGTCTCAGACGCAGTCTGGCTGTGTGTCCTGCAGGTGTTGGGCTGGAAGCACCCTGTACCCCACTCCCCTTGCATCCAGCTGGGCAGCAGCCCCAGGGCAAGCAGGGTGAAAGAACGGGCAATGCCAAGCACTTACATTTCACAGAAATACTGAAGGTAACTGACGCGTTGGTCTCATTGTTGAAGGCATAAAATGTATAGAGACCTCCCTCTCCTTCCTGCAGGCGGTTCAGGAAGAGCGTGTTGTTGTACCTGCTCACACAGAGAGAGTAAACACCGTGCAGAAAGCTGTGCTGAGGAAACTCCAGCACTCACAAAGCCTTTGCTCAGCGAGATGCAGCTGCTTCCCGTGCCCGGGACTGGCTGAACGCTTCCCAGCGCTAATCCCAGCCCATGAGGGGAGCCTGCTGCTTGCTTCTTCAGGGGAAGCAGGGAGGGTCTGATCTTCCTCAGAGGAAAGACCTTTTGCCACCAAGTGCACAGCACTTCTGAAACGCCATGAGTGGACAAACGCTTAGCCAGAAAGAAGAGTTTAACATCTAAATCATAGCCTTTGAAGGGCTAGAGGATGCTGGTCCTCCCACCTTTGACAGAATGCGTTATCCCTTCTATTTCTTAGCCCATCAAGTCATGGTCCCTAGTGCCCACTCCCCTCTGTCCCCAGCCCGTTCCTCAGATCGCAATGCAAGAAAGAATTCACCCTAATGCCATCACGCTTGCCAAGTGCCACAGTTCCTCTTGTGGATTATTTTGGGTTTCTAAGAAAATGAAAGGGGAATTGCCAAAACACCCCACCCCATGGAATGATTCTTTTTCTTTCAGTCTCCTGTTGGCCTCAGTTGCTGTAGGCTTTGGAAGAGCAGGGCTGTGCCCTCCATTAGGTCTTATCCACATAACAACGTTTCTGGCTCCCCTCGACGTGGGGCGTACAGTGCCAGTCAGTACATACACTGGCCAGACCACAGAGCATGGCACAGGTCTGAGGAGCAGCAAGGGAATGCAGTTTTTTGTACTGTTCGTCTACCCCTGCAATTTCTTCCTGCAAGGAGAGTGCAAACTTGAACAACCAGACCACAACTGTGACAGTGACTTCCACAAGGGTTTCTAAAGAGAAGGCTGCCAAGTTAGGCAGAGGTGGTGCCCTCCTGGACCTGATCAGACCTGCTCACTGTGGTTTGCTAATAATACTGGGAAAAGAAGACAAAGGCAGAAGAGTTCCTGTCTTTAAACCCATAGAGTTTTCTGTCATCCAGTAGCATGGGGTCTGCCTCTCTCACAAGGAAAGCATCATTGGAAACATGCCATGGAGAGAGTAGAAGAGAAAGAGCACGTACCAGTTGTTTCCAGAGATCATTTGGCTGTTGAATGTGGTGCTCCCAGATTTCTTCAAGGAGTTTTTGTGCTCCCAGCGCCAGTGGAGAAGTTTTGGGTAAGCCTCAATGTGGACCTGCAGCTTCAGACTCTCTCCCAAAGCAACCTCCTGGCTGGTGGCTTGGACTGGGGTCAGGAACACATAACCTCTCTCTGCAGGATGGAGGAGAGCATGACCATCAGCAGGCACGTCCAGAGACCTGAAACAAGCTTATACCAGCTTCATAAACAGCCCATTATAGGAGAGGGCAGCTGGGAGGCCGCAGGAGGGGATGGGGCATTACACAGATTGTGTTGCCACAGGAGTACTTTTAAGTTGCTACTTTGTCATGGCAGCTTGGATTACACTCTGCCTGAGGAGAGCTAGAAAACGTTAGTGAACTCTCACGGAGAAAGCAGTTTTACATGCCATATCCTAACAAGTGACGAGGCTAAAACTGTGTCTCCTGATCGTCTGTAGAAGACATGCTCCTTAGCTAAACTCCTGGCTTCTCACTTGGAAACAGCTCAGAGGCAGCCGTCTTTCTGAGCCATGGTATGCAGCGGCTTTGGGTCATCAGCAAATAAACTGTGAGGATGAATTTTCCATCTTGGGATACAAAGAAGTGTATAATAGACCTGAATCCTCTTATGTGGATCTGTTACTGGAAGAGGCAGAGATCCATACTCTGCTCATCTGGCTTTCCCTTCCTGCTAGCCAGCCTTTCCTGGTCTTCAGCATAACCTTGCCCCATTCTTTTTTGTTTTGAAGCTGTTTATAAACCCATGGGAACTGGACAACAGCTTGATGAATTTTTGTCCAGAATCCAAATGTGTCCTCCTGCCTCTCAAGATGTGGAGGGAACATCCGTTCCTCTTCTAGCAGCTCCACAGTTCTCACACAAGACTTCAGGAACAAGCGAGAACAATGTTTCCAGCAACAAAACTACGAACAGGATGGAGGTAGAGGTGGCAAATACTCGAGGCTAGGTGTGATTCAGCCCACACCTTCCTGGTCTTTTGGGGAAGCACTCACCTACTACCTGCAGCATCGTCGAGGCATTCCTGAATCCTGCTGAATTGTTAGCTATACAAGTGTATTTCCCACTGTCTTCCACGGTCACCGCTGGGATGGACAGGATGTCGCTGATGAAGTAGCTCTCATTTTCAAAGCTAGGCTTTTTAGTTCTCTTGACCTGTCAGACAGGGAGGGAACATCAGGCCATTTCTTGGGAGGACAGAGGATGGAAATGAATATTTATAACAAACATACACACCCCCTCCTCTTCTAGGCTACCAAGCTTTGTTACAGAGCCCCAAAAGCCATCTGTGTGGAGACCAAGAGGCATATTCGACTCAAGTATGCAGGGCAGATATTTCACAGCATTTAGGGTTATGGCTTTTGTCAGCCTTCTGACTGCAAGTTGGCCTTATGCTGTGTGATCCAAATGTATCTCATCTGTTATTTTAGCTCCTTAATAAGGGCATCAGATATAATAAGGACTCCTAGCAAACCTTATCTAATCATCTAGCAGTTAGAAGTCAGCACCACAGGGGTTTTGACATGCATTCCCTTTCTTCACCCATATATTTTCTTGGGGGAACTGTGTGTCCTGAACAGGTTTGCTGCTTTCTAAGCCCTCGCAGGGCTGTGTGCAGAAATATTGCCTTAGTAGGTACCGTGGCTCCTGCCCAATGAACTCAGCTGAGACAACATACTTTCCTTCTCTCTTGCAGCAAGATCCTGACAACAGACGGGTGTTTCTTAACCCTGTGTCATCCCAAGGAAAAGAAGGCCATATTCAGATTTCTACAGCTTTCTAGAATAGCTGCTTTGGTTGGGCAGTTCAAGGCTTTGCTGCAGGTGACTTGGGTCTGGACAGTTCTGACCACCCTATGTCTCCCAGTTTCCAGGAAAGCCTGATACCCCCTTGAACCTGCACAACTTACACTCTTTGCTGCTGTCACCCATCTGATGTCATACTTGTGAGAAGGAGAAATTACTCTGCAAGTGACTGTGAAAGGTTCGCCCACGATTCGCACATGGTCTACAGGGTCCATCATCACTGATACAGGCTTCTCCAGCACTACACAAAGGCAAGCAGGGAAAGTTTCAACGTCAGCTGGTCCAATGACCCTGTGTGCTTTGGAGGCTCCCCATGGCCTGGCTACCTTCTCCTCTCCATCCTCTTCAATCTCTTTACCCCTGGCCTTCTCCTTCCCTAGTGATCATCACTCCTTTTTGTGCATGTGTCAATGGGAAACAGTACAGGTAGGGGAGAGCACAGCAGCCAGCACTGTGGGTTGAAAGGGAAGGGGAACCTTCTGCCACGGTTAAGTCCTGAGCATCAGGGCCTGAGGACTTGCAGAACATCAAGGAGATAGGTAGACTTTTTTCTCTGTTCTGCTGTAGGGCCTGCAAAGATTTGAACACTGCTGAACCCATGGAGACCACCTGAAGGAGCTAATTTGCCTCCATTAAATACCCTTTAATGATTACAGGTTCAAACATTCTTTCCTACCACTGACAAGGAGCTTTTCCGTAGCTATCTGCTGTAGCCAGCTTAGCTATTGCTGTCTCCCTGAGGGCAGCAGTAACCCCAAAGCTTTACCTTCTTCCACAATCAGTTTTATTCTTGATGACTTCTCTGTTTTTCCATTTATCACTGCTTGGCATCGGTAAGAGCCCTTCTGCTTGCTTTGCACATTGTACAGTGTTATTCCTTTCTCAGCACTGAAAGAATAGTTGGTCCCGGGTGAGAGACGAGAGGCATCATCCATTATCAGAGTCACACTGGATCCATACTCGGGGGCCGTGATGAGACAGGGGAGCTCAGCATTACCACCTTTGGTCACGAAGATCCGGAAGGTCGGGGTGTACCACACGTTTCTGGGATCTGCGGAGGGGACAAGGTAGCCCAGAAAATGGGATCAGAAAATGCACTGAAGCTGAGAAACACACTCCAGCAAAGGCAAGTCTCCAGCGTTGCTGCCCAGTGGGAGTTCGAAGCTGGGGCAGCCCTGCTCAACGCCTGCCTGACTCAGCCTCCAAAAACTCACACGACAAGCCCAACTCCAGCTAAGGCATTTGAGGAGAACACGGCAATCAACTCACAACTGTACATAGGCAAGACAGACTGAGAAGTATGCTTACCTCTGATTAAACTTTTCACCATGATGTTAGTTTTATTTCTCAGACCCCCAGTTTCCCTGCCCAGCACAGTTCCTCTGGTACAAGGGAAGGGGGTGAACTCAAGTGGCAGAGCTACCACAGCATAACTTCTGGGGTGAAAGAATATTTGGGCTTCAGGTCACACAGTGAGGATGTGATTCATGGGACTTGCCCTTGTCTGGGGGACTGGCAATACAGTTCTCCAATTTCCAGATCTCACTGCTCATTACAACACTGAACAGACTTTCTTCCCTGGTTTTTTTGGGAGGGAAGCCAATGGAAATGGAGGGAGAGGTCCAGGCCTTTCAAAGATATGCATAAGATGTAGATTTTCTGTACTCTACCCCAGTGCTTCAGCCACGGTCCCCATTGTATGTGGACTTCCATGGTTGCCAGTGAGCCACTGCCCTCGCAGTAGCCTGTGCTGCTCCCCCAGACACACACACAACCACAGCCGTAGAGAGGACCTGTGTGGTGGCTGTGCTCCCTGAAGGGAGGCTCTTCTGCCAGCCCACGTGGGGAGAGGGAAGCACGGTTACCTCGCACAAACAGATGCACAGTCGCGATGCCCGTGTCGCTGCTGTTGACATAAGCACACTTGTAGGTGCCCGTATCCCTGTAAGTGGCCTTGGGAATGCTGAGCGTGCTGCTGGTGTGGTTGCTGAGTGTATCCTTTCGGCTTTTCCATACAACTTCGGACTCTCCTGAGCAGTGCAAGGCAACTGGATCACCCGTGTTGACAACCAGAGCAGGGAGGTCAGGGCTGATCATTGGGGAGGCCGAGACTACAAAGGAAAAAGAGAAAGAGTAAGGATGCAAGAATGATCCCAAATGATGCTCTGCCGGAGCTCACGCTGCTAAGCACAGAGTAGCTCAGCAGCAGGAAGAGGCTGAGCTTGGGATTCAAACTGGCTTTTTGTCCCCTGTCACTCCAGCCATTCTCCATCCCACCAGGCTGTTATGGCCTGATGCTCCAATGTATGAGTTTCAGGGAAGAAAGAAAACCCCACATGTGAACATTCAGAGCACTGGGACAGAAAAAGCAATCATCTGGAGCTGATTAGGCCAGATGCTATCTTGGAAATTATTGCTGTTGGGTTTTGCCTCTTCTTGCAAGAATTTTCCCTTTGTGGCAGAGATAGAGCTACTATATGAACTTAGCCAGCCTGTAACACCACCATTTGGTGAAGTTTAAGCTAAGCCGAGTGGATGGGGCTCTCTGGTGCATTGGTGCTGTGATGAGCTAGAGCAGACCTGGGAGGCTTCCGCATGTCTTTTGGGAAGACTGGCTTTTTGGTTGCCAGGCAGTGGATTTTGAAGGACACCTACATTTGCCTTGTAGAGTCACACAATGGGTTTTCCTTGCAGGTACCATCAGATCATCATGAAGCAAGTCAGCATTATTATTCATATTTGGGTGTGGGAAACTGAGGCACGGAAGAGCTAAATGGCTCACAAAAGCCCGTAGTTGCACATACGGCACTCCAGGACATGCCAACACTGGTGCTGCAGCCCAGCTGGAGTTTTGATGCCACCTCTGCTTTGAAGATGGCTTCTCTGCTGGCTGAATAAAGGGGAACCAGGGTCCCACTGCAGCCCTTAGTGTCAGAGGGAAATATTTTTCCCTGTTCTGCCGCATCAGCGAGTTCTTTGAGTCATCACCTATATTTAGGGTTGGGGGAAGTGAGAAATGAATCAGTGCCGCGGGGCTGGGGAAGAAGCAGAGCTGCTACCCCCACGCCAGGCCTTCGGGGAGGACAGGAAACACATTGCAAATGGCTATCTGTGCTCGGGGGTCTGCACCCCGCTCCGGCCCCCATCCAGGGCTATTCTCCCACTTCTGCTTTCCTTCCCTGTTGCTAACCCATCCTCACATTTTAAAGGGACACACACACAGGTTCAAATACTACAAAGCATAAAGGTAGCTGCCCAATTTATCAATTCGTTGATCTTTGCAGAGGAGGTCACTGCAGGCAGTGCTCCTCCAAGGTGGTGGCGGCAGAAACGAGGGCTGAGTTTGGTCTTGCGATGCCTCAGACTCTGCAGGAGACTGCTCTGGACTCACAGCAGCTCTTTAATTGAAAGACTTGATGTCCAAATGAACATAAAAACCCTAATTCATCAGGAAGTAGGAGAGGGCAAAGCACCCTATAATGGCACCATTAGTCCAGCCACATTGCAGATCCCTCCAGGGAAAGGGGTGTCATGGCCAGATGTTGCGCAGGGAGGAGAGAAGAGAAGGCTGCTTACGCTCATGGGTAGAGGAGACAGTTTAAAGCAAAACTGTTCCCAGGTGCTGCCTTGGGCACTGTCGCTGTACACAGCCAGCAGAAGCAGCCAAGGAGCACACATCTGTCCTCATCCACCCCTGCCCACAGCTCATTTGGCGAGGAAGGCTGCGTGTGTCCTGTGCCACCAGCTGTGCTCAGGGCTGTAACACCAGGGCCCATCCCTCAGAGTGCGTCATTTAAGGAGCTTTGGGCTGGTGCCTCCCTCTGTGCAACGAAGGGAGGAGAACATGAAGCTCAAAGCCTGGGAGAGCATTGCTGGTCACGACAGCAATGCAGTGGCCCAGGGGAAACCCAAACAAGGCCTGGGTCAATCTTGCTGGCCCCGTGGGAGGAAGCAGAGGACAGGGAGCTTCAGAGCATGGAATGTTTGACATTTTACCTCCCTGGGGTGTTTTTTGTTTTAGTGATCCTTTTATCTTTCTGTGGAAAGAGGAAGAGCCTCATTTATTCCCAAAGTGGAGAGAAACATATCCCAGAATCCTTTGTAAAGCACATTTTCCACATATCTGAGATATGATGTTCCTCCCTTTTTGCTAAGCTGTGTTTTCTAGCAGGGCTTGCAACATTGCTGTTGCTTTTACACTCTCACAGGATGCTTTTCCCTCACCTACCCTCCATTTTAGCTATGCCTCCACATTCAAGGCTTCAGCACCATTTAGTGGGGTAGCCGAGCTCTTTGTCTCACAGCTGCATGCAAACTGGCTCAGGGAAAGACCATATTGTAACTGGTCCTTGGTTTGGTCACAGCAGGAAGACAAGACAGACAAGAGTCACATCACTCCACATCCTTCTTGTCCTCAGCCTCCAGTTACTCCTGAGATACTATGGCCAGAAAAGGCTCAGGTTAGGTGCTCTTCACAGTGAAGAAGCCAGCAGCCTTCAGGCTACCGCTGGAGATGCCCGTCAATGGCACAACCACACAAGTGGAGTGAGGCTAGATGGGGCAAAGACACCAAATGCAGGACAATGCCAGGTGAAGACCACCCAAGCATCCACTCCATGTGTGCTGGGGGATGAGTCAGACCAGCAGCTCCTTTTCCAGAATGGGGAAGCAGGGCTGCTGGGGGAGGCTTTCTCCCTGCTGACCACTGTGCAATCTTGCACGAAGCCCAGGGATGTCTCTGCTGCTCTCCAGCAGCTTCCGCAGCATTGCCAGTAACTGCTGGCCAAAGGTTTTACCACACTTGGGTTGTGTAACCATGACCTCTAGTTACAGCTGCAGGCTCTGTCCCTGCCTCTCCCATGCCAGCCAAAACATTACTTTCCGCTGCTGAGGGTTTGGAAAGGGTGAGGAAGGAGAAGTGAAGGCTAGTAAGACAGAGAGGCTCAAGAACCTTAGCACAGAAGCCAGTCATCAGGACTTTGACTTGGTCCTGTGGGATAACTAGGCTAAGGTCTTGCCCTGGGAGGGACCCATACCACACCTGAGCTCCCCTTGCTCCCTCCTCAGTGATGGGAGGGAAAAGCTGGGTTTCTGAGGATGCCCTCCCCATTGTCACCTACAGGTTCTGGGGGGCAGGGGATGGGGAGAAGAGTTCTTATCACTTCTCTACCTGGGGCTTCTACCTCAGAGGATTAGGTTCATTCACAACAAGAAAACGAAAGCAAGCCAAGGAAGACCTTTCCAGATGGCCAAGAACACAGATACCAGCTGATCAGGTTTCAAATCCTTCGTCTGCTTGCTCTGAAGCTGGGATTTGAGCCCCCGCCACTCCTCCAGCAACAGCCCAGATCGCAATGTTCATACCACATCAGCCCTGGGTACTCTCAGAAGATGCACTTGCAATCCAAGAGGCAGGAGAAGGAAGTCAGGCTCCGGCCCCAGCTTGAGGCCATTGCTTTGGACAACCTTGGCATGCTGCAGCTTTGTGCTGCAGAAGGCCAACAGTGATGGTACTGAGACAAACATGTGTCCAACACCGTGACATGGCAGACAAATACTGATGAGAATGTCACAGCTGGTGGCCTGCATTGCCCAGTGCCTCAAGGAACCTTCTGAGACATCCTGACAGATATCATTATTATCTGTCACAAATTTACATCAGACACGCTTAGTCCCTATTACCTTAAAAAAAAAAGAAATTAAAAACCCTGCAGCCTTCATAACCCAGTTCCCAGCACAGCAGACCTGAAAAAATCCCCCTCAGCATGTCAAAGATGTGACTTGAAGTAAAATGCCATGTGGTGCAACAGCAAGAAGGATGCAAATTTCCTGGGCTGAAAATATGAACAAAGCAGTGGCTTAAGAGGGATCCGCTGCCTCCTTGTTACATGCCAAATGCTTTCCCCCATATTGTCCCCTTCCAGGGGAGACTTCCCACCATAGCCTCATCATCTTGGGAGCAAACTCAAAAGGATAATGAAGGAAAGTGTCACACAAGATCCGAGAGGCTGCCAGCATTTAAGACACGAGATTAGTAATACTGGTTTCTTTCTGTTTGGTTGCAAACCTCAAAACCAGCTTAGGGATTCTTTCTTGAGGTTGATGGGTTATTGCCTCTTGGCCATCTCCACAGCCTCAAAAACCAGGCGTATTCACCTTTCCCTCCTTGGCTGCCTGAGCTCTGTTTCTGTCACAAGGTCAAACACCTGCCTCTGCAGCCCTGTTGTGCATGCCAGCACCACCAGAAAGCAGCAATCCTCAGCCATCTCCAGCCAGGCACAAGGTGCATTGGAAGGTGCTGGTGCAGCCGACTTTCCCAACTCTTTGACCTGAAGACCAAGCATCTCCAGCTCTTGCCCCATTTGGGCAAATTGTTATTCCAGAGACAGCTTCCCTCAGGACACACTTTCTGCTGAACCTCTCCTTCCTCCTAACCCCTGCTCAGACACAAACAGCAAAAAGTTTCCCTTTCCCACCTTCCCAGTTCCAAGGCTCTTCTTACGCTACATGCACCTTTCCATACACCTTAGCTTTACCCTGGCAGTGCTGCAGGCAGCCAAGAGCAAGCCCTCAGCACAGCTGGGCTCCAGAGCCAGCACAGACCAGCAACACACCCTGCATCCACCACTGTCCTCCCTCTACAATGACAGCCAGCTCTGGATGGTCTTCAGAAAGCTGCTACATCCAAGTCTGCACTAAATGCCAGGCTGATGTCTCTTCCCTGCTGTGCCATGGAGCAGATGTCTTCTCTTACCTGCTGACTGCCCATGCTGAGACTCCTCAAACCCAGAGCAGCAGTGGCTGCTTCATACACCAGCCTCCAGACGCAGGGATGGTCCCAGCCCAGAGCATGCTGTTGGTAGACAGGACTGGGAGCTCAGCTTTGCCCTTCACCACCGGCAGCCAAGCGCCCATCAATCCAACCTTAGCACTGACCCATCCCCAGCCTCACTGAGGCTGCCACCGCTCCTTGCACCACACACCCAGGAAACCCTCTCCACATCCCAAAATTGCCCTGGATCAGCACGGAGACACCAGATGGATTTAGGGGCCTGGTGGACCTACCGTGCCAGACGCCAGCTGTGGTGAGCAGCAGGAAGAGAGCAGGACCCATGTCCCCAGGGACCGTGGTGGTCCCAGCGTGAAGCAGGAACGCGGCTGAAGGATCCTCTCGAGCAGTGGGCGCCTCTCCCTGCGGGCACTGTCCCCAGAGCTCCCTCAGCAGGAGCTTCTCCTTTTTGAGTTGACCACAAGTTAAGAAATTCCCTTTTTTTGTTTGTTTTTGAAACAGGAGGGGGGAAAAAAAAAAAGAAAACGATGCTTTGAGACGTCACTGGTGACAACCCCCCTTGGCAGAGGTGGGGCCGTGCACGCACCCCACTGCTGGGGCCATCCTCCTGCCTCAGAGAGGGGCTCAGCCCCAGACCGCTCCCCGGGGCTGGCAGGGGCCACTGCACCATGCTAGGGTTCAGGACAACCCCGATGTGCCCTGGCTGCCACCACCCAAACCTCCAGGGACTCCTATATTCATTCCTCTTGCTCGGGGACAGAGAGCCTGGCTGGGACCTGCCTTGATGGCAGGGCACCCCGTTTCACCTCAACAGGACAGGTTTTACCTCAGAGCCAGTGGATCTCACTGGCTTTGGGTCCTGAGGACCCACACAGGAACATGGATGCCTCCCTCACAACAGGCACAGAAAGATAATTCAGCCGGGGGCAGCTCCCAGGTGGGAAAAGGCCTGTAAAGATGACAAATTATTTTGTTTTAACCAGGAGCATGATCCCTGGTGCAGAGAGGGGTCCTGTGGCCACACGAGATCACCCTCAAGCCCTGCTCCAGCACCATGCAGAGGCAGGGTAGAACCCAGCCAGCTGCAGGCTTGTCTTCACTGCCCTCCCCAGCAGGGAGACATGTGGGGCTCCAGCCTGCAGACCCTCCCCTGTCCCACCCACAAGGGGACCCCAGCTCTCCTCCTCACCCAGTACTTCCAAGCCTTTGGCTCACAGCAACCCTGTCACTGTCAGGCAGCCACAAGGCTCAGGCAAGGACCGCTCTTCCCCAGGACCCCAACCCACCCAGTCCTTCTGCCATGCTGGTGGGGAGGCTTTTTGAAGCTGTTTTCTAATTGACAGCCTGGCAGGCACCTGGCAGCAGTAATTAGGCACTTCGTTAACCCTGCCCTGGACCCTGCCTCTTCCAAACAGGGGGTGAGGGTAGGATTGAAGCAAAACAGCTCTCCCAGGGATGCTGGAGTCAGCAAGATGTTAGCCGGTCAAGTCAGACACAGGGTGCCCCTTGCTCTCTGCTCTATCTCTGGAGAACCTCACGCTGCAGCAGAAGTTCATCACAGTTCACGGCAGCTCTGGGGTGGGAAATTACAGCCACCACCTGCCAGCGCTGGGAAGGGTGGGGAGGAAGGTCCTGCCTGGGGTGAGCTGGAGGGTTCTGCCTTAGCTACACCCAGCTGCAACCCCATCACTGGGGAGGTGACAGGGACACCGGCTGCGAAACCCAGGCAGAAAGATGGGCTTTCCCAAAATGTCTGCTCAGACGTGGCTGTTGAATCTGCACTGGTGTTGTGGTTTAACCTGGCAGCTGGCAACTGGGCTCCAGACAGCCGCTCGCTCACCCGTCCACGTCCCTGCAGCGGGATGGGGAGGAGAAATGAGCAAAAGGGAAAACTTGTGGGTTGAGATAAAGACAGTTTAATAAGGCAACTTAGGAAATGCTACTACTACGATTAGTAATGACAATGATATTAATGAATATGCAAAATAAACTATATACAATACCATTTTTCTGACCACCTGACAACTGAATTGCAGCTCGAGAAAAAAGTTCAGACTCCTGGCCAAGAGTGGATTCAAACCTCCCAGAAAACTGAAAAGCTGCCAGCCCCCTTCCCGCCCTTCCAATGCCAACCCTCATTCATAAACTGAGCATAGCATCCATGGTGTGGAATATTTCCACTGGCCAACTTTGCTGTCTGTCTGGCCGTGCTCCCTCCCAGCTCCTGCCCACCTGCTCAGTAGGTGGATATAAGAGACTGGGAAAAAGTCCTTGATTTATATCAACAACTGAAAACATCAGTGTTATCGACATTCTTCTACTGAATCCAAAACACAGCAGCTACGGGGAGGAAAGTTTAACTCCATCCCAGCTGAAACCAGGACAACTTGCCATGCAAAGGTGCCAGGCAGAGGAGTGCCCCTCATGCCTCTACAAACTGGAGGGGAATGGGCTTCTCCAATGGGGCAATTAGCAAGGTACCAGCAAGACAAGGTCTTGGGGCCAAGAGATGAGAGCATGGCTGACTGTGCTGGAGATGACTAAGAGTCATGGGAACATGGAGGGAGTGCTCGGTTTTGGCCAGAAGGATGGCTGGAGAGCATGAGGGAGTCCAGAGAGAAGGAAAGGCATCTTTTGGCCAGGGAAGATTTCCTCTCAGCAGTTTTTCCTGGCAGGATGTGGGGAAGAAGAACACAAAGCAGAGGCAGCGTGGTGTGCTGGGGAGTTTCTGCCCAGAGCCGGGGGGCTGTCAAGCGGCTGGGCCGCAGGAGACGTCTGCCTGGTTATTCTTCCTCCTTTTGAGCCAAAGAGGCTTTTTAAAGGATGTTTGTTTCCCTCCTTCTTCTTTTTAAGTTTGGGTTGTTTTTTTCCAGGAACAAATGCCAGCTCAGAGAGAACTGACTCACCAGCGTGAACGAGTATTAAACCAGACAGGTTGAACACAGAGAAGGGAAACAATCTCTCAGCCTCCCTTCTCCTCTTTGAGGAGGGCCCTTGCAGAGTGTCTCTGGTGGCACTGGTCCACAGGTGACACACTGTACACATGCATCCCCAGGCAGGGCTGGGCATACCTGGGGATGCTCAGTGGGACAAGCTGGGGTTCCTCCCTCACTGGTGGCCATCTCTCCTTGCCTGCAGGCTGCACCCCAAATCCTGCGGTTGCAAGCAGCAGCTCGGCCATGGGAGTGCTGCTGGGGCTCCTGTGCCCGAGCAGCCCCGAGAAAGGAACAGGGATGCTCTCAGAGGAGCCGCAGCCTTGCTCTGAGTTGCTTGAAGCCCAGGGATGTCTGTGGAGGCCCCGATGGGCAGGAAGGCGTGCTGGGAGGTGGCAGGAGACTTGCTCAGTGCCTGGCTGTGGAGGGGACAGCGGAGGCTGCGGCGAGCCCTGGCTGGGAGCACTGGGAGCTCAGGCTGGTTTCCCAGGCTGGGAACGGGGCTGAGCCATCCCAGCCCTACAGGACCCCTGCACTGAGTGGTGTCACGCCTGCCTGAACTGCCCTGCAGCACTCTGGGGACACAAGTGAAACACCCAGGTCCCCAGTGAGCTGTTGGTACCCAAAGAGCTAAAATCCCCTGTCTGCAGCAGACCAGGATTTGCCTCTGCAGTCTGTGTCTCTGCTGCCCTGAGCTCTTCCACGAGGTGCCTGTCTCATCACTAGAGAGGAGACTTGTTTCGGGGTGGGGTGGAACGTCCTGCTAGGGGTCCCTATGTCTGCCTACTCTTTCCCAGCCCCCTGACCCCTGCTCAGTGCATCCCGATATGCAAAAGGCTTGCCAGGCAGGGATGGGGCAGTGGGAGCCAGCTGGGTTCAGGGCTGAGGTCCACACTTTCCCCCTCCCTGCTTCTCCCCAAGCCTTTGCTGAAGCCTCTCTGGAGACAAGGTGATTTTTTTTTTCCCTGCTGATTCAGCTCCTGGAGAAAAAAGCCCTGTCTGCCTGTGATGGCTGAGCCGTGCCAGGTGACTCAGAGCATATCTGGGGGGAATCAGCCTTCACTGGTCAGGGAGGCTACGAACCTCCTCTCTGGCAAACTGAGCAAAGCCAGGAGCCCAGGATGGGCCATGCTGGAAAGAGGAACCTCACTGGGACTTGGACCTGTCTCCTGCTGCAGCCGGTGCCTCAGGCCTTTGGGTACATGAGGGTTTTCCAGGAGCTGAGGGAGGCACAACTGCTGCCAGCAGTGACTTGCAGTGGGGCTGCATCATACAGCCTGAAGACAGGGTCAACGTTGATATATTTGGTCCTTGGATCATAATCCCCCCTTTGCAGCAACCTCGGGCTTTCCAAGCTCAGCAACCTGGAGTCGTTTTCCAGTTTCACTGCAGCCGGAGAGAGGAGAAACCTTTGGGCTGGACTCAGGAGGTGCCTGTCTCCCATGGGGCTCAGGGACCCTAGGAGAGGTCACCAGGGAAAGGTGATGGGAGGATGAAAGCAGGAGGACCTGAGGCAGTGTGGGGAGCCAGTCCTGTGGGGTTGCATATGTAAAGGGTGTTGGTGAATTCCTCATCCCAGAGGGTGGGGAGGAGAACCCAGCTCGGAGGAGAGCCCGACACGGCACGCTGCTGTGTGGCTCCTGCTGGTGCCCTGCCCCATTGCCACCCCCAGTCTCTCCCACCGCTCCGAGCTGCTCCCAGTGTCCTCTACCCACCTCCTCCCAGTGCAACAAGACCCACAAGCTGGCCAGTTGCCAGAGAGATGGGGCAGATCCTGCCCTGCTCGCAGCCCCTTTTCCTTACCCCGTCTCTGGGCTCAGCTGTTGCCTCGCTGTGCTTCCCCCTGCCTGGCTCCTAGCTTGGCTTTTGCTAAGCACTGGGGTCACGCACAGCGTATTAATGTGCTTAGCCTTCACCCACGACATGGTTAAGCCCCATCGGAGTGGGAGCAACCAAAACCAGGCAAACAAAGGAAGAGAAGGCACTTTGCAAAAAGAAAAACACCTTTATTTTTAAACTCTTTCTTTAGAAATGCATTTGTAAAAGTTTACAGCATAAAAATAATATCTCATGGCTATAGATGTGACATAGTACAAATCCTACAAATACATCTGTAAACCTAGGAAAATGTTAACTCTTTGGTACCTTAGTTTGAACTCTGTTTTTCCTTTGTCCTCAGGATGGTTTCTGACAGACAGCACGGAGGAAGGTGCTGCTTCTGTTCAGAGAGGCTGCAGAGTAACAGCATGATGCCAGCAAGCCAGCACGGCAGGAGAGGGCATGCTTTGGGCAAGCTTTGCAGTTCTGGTGCAATCCACGAAGGAGGAAAGGACAAGAACGATGGGACACGAGTTGGCTTCCCTGCCTCCTCCCACCCCTGCAAGAGTCATCTCTCCAAAGCACTGCTGGAGCTACACTGGAGCAGTTCCCTTTGCCACAGCCAGCTGGATCCATCTAGGCATGTCCTAGAACTTCAGCCCTCTGAGTAAAACATGGGAATTATGCTGGGAACCCAGCAAGCCATGTGCTGGCCCATGAAATCTGATTTTGTAACAATACCTGGCCTGCCTTGGGCAAGTCCTGCAGACAAGATGGTGTCTCCACCGTTATAAGTCAGTGCTGGCTGCTCAGTGTCCAGGCAGGCCTGGGAACTGCTCCAGGAAGGACCGGTGCTGGGCCCAGGAGATACCCAGAGCAGGCGAGGACCTGCAGCTGCCCCAGCTGCTTTCTGCCCATGCAACCGCCCGGGGCACAGGCTGCCAAAAGGCTGCCCAAGGGCAACCTTCATGCTCTCCAAGCAGGAGTGCAGCCAGGCTGTGTCTGAGCTCCCTGGGGCCGGCTTGCCAGCCCACTGCTCTCCTGTCTGCATGGGGAGCCTGTGGTTTGCACTGTGGACTGGCCGCACCGATCCTGGGACCCGAGATAAGCACTGGGACAAACCGGAGCCCTTCCTTGCACCTGTGTGCTGGAGCATGGGGTTTGCCTCCTTAGCACATTAACTGACATCGCATTTTAGAAAAAGCCCCCAAAAGGAGACATCTGTGAAATCCCCTTGTCCGGATCTGCCCAGCTTTACACAGGCAAACCCTGGGCTTCCCCACAGCCAAAACCTAACTCTCTGCCCAGTACCCTGTGCTTGTGGTGCCGTCTCTCCCCCAGCCCAGAGCCCTGACTGGGAAGAAGGGGAAGAGATGTTTCTCGCTTCTGGCTGACTTCCTCCTGGCTGCACATCTGCAGGGCACTTCTGCCTCCCATCCCCGTGGGACGCCGCCACAGCCCCCATGGCAGGTGAACAGAGACAATTTCATCACAAGTAAAGTCCGCTGTGCTCTAGATTTCTTAACACGACACAAACAAACACTAAACATGACACTCTCGCTTAAAAAAACAATAACACGCTCAAACCGAGAAGGACAAAAGGATTAAAATCTGCGCACACGTCAGTCTGAGAAGCATCTTAAACATGGAAAGGGACACCGAAGTGTCACATTAGTTTCTGGGATATAATTAGGTATGTATGAAATAGTGACTGGCAGTAGGATTATGCATATACTGGTGCTGATAACGATGTAACAGCTGTAGAGTAAAATATGATCTACAAATAAAAGATACTGCACTAGAGATGGGCCCAAGCTGCGGCATGTGTCCCTTTTTGGGGGGGGGCTCAGTTTGGGTCCACCTCTAAATACAAAACCACACCCGAGCAAAAATACTGATCATCGAAACTAAAAACCCAGAGGGACCGGTTCCCTTCAGAATCCCACCAGAGAAATTATGGCTACAAAACTGATGGGCCCAGAACAGCCAACCATTTCTGCTGGCCCTCACCCATCGGGGCCATACAGGGACTGGAATGTCGGCAGCAGAGAGAGAGGGAGCGGGGAGAACTTGTCTGGGAGGGCTGCTGTAAGCCTCAGCCCTGCCAAGACCTCTCTTGGAGGGGAGTTACAGGGCTGCTTAGCAAAACCTGTTGGCTTTGCCCAGCTGCCAGCCTGGCCCCAGCTGAGCAGATCTTCTCACTGCCGCGGGGGTGCATGCCCTCGCTAAACAGTGATGGGAATAGTTGAGTAAGGACAGGACTGTACGACAAAGTGCAAGACTTGGCCCTTGCAATTGCAGGGCCAAAGACAAATATTTGGTCGTATCTCTCTGAAGTGGAGAATGGTACCATTTTACAAAGAGTCTGGCGTACCTACTTTAAGAAGGAAGAGGGAGGTGGAGTTAGCACCCCATCAGGAGCCAGCACAGGTTTTGAGTCAAAGAGTAATTTCAATAAATCTACAAATGGAACAAAATGCAACAGGCCTCAAAGTGTAGCTAATGCCCAGCTAACAGGACAGGATACCTGAGCTCCCTCATCAGGGAGAAGAAATAGATCTCCTCTTTCAGGACGTTGGAAACTATTTGACAGTGGGAAATTAGTAATTTATTTATTAATTAATCTGTACAAGATGGAGTTTAGTACGGGATTTGTGAAGTAAATAAGCAAATGGCCAAAGGGAGGTTGAGAAGGGGTTAAGTGAAGGGGAAATCTTTGGGCTGGATGGAGGTAGTAAAAGTAGCTCTCTAGGGTTGCTCTTGATGCTAGAAGTATTTAATATTTTTATTAGTCAGTCCAGCCCAAAAATAACAGTTTGTTAACAAAATGTGCTGATGACCCAATGTCTAGAACAGCAGGGAGTATCTTGGTTAGAAATGCTGCAAGAGCGGAAAGACGTAGGTGCTTAGATTGGTCAGAGGATGACTCCAAACTACTAGTATGTTGTGCTGGGAAAAGGCCAACATTAACCAAGCCTACACCAGGCAAGTCAAATCCAGTACAGACCAGAACCATTAATGCCCTATGCGAGGTCTAGACTTGACCTCACCTGGAGTACTGGGTACTTCTGGTCACCTTTGGTAGAGAAGGACAAATTAAAAATGGAGCTGGTGCAGACAGGGGCTATTAGGATGAACCGATGTGCCATCCTATGGGCTCAAGTTGCAGTGACACGGATCCTACCAAGCACCTTACATGTTAGGAAAATAAAGTGGTCTGATCCCAAGCATCTCATGAGTTACTGCTTCTCCGCGGTTAGGATCATTTCACAAGCTGCGGCTGTAGAAGATGGCTCCTTCATCACAAGCAGGAGGAACAGAGCATGGAAAAACAGTTGTCATTCACAGTGTGTTTCCTACGGATGGTGGGGAATCTGACCACATGGGCTGAAAATATACTCCACTGGCTGCCAATAAAAGTGCTATTTCTTATGTTCACATTTTACCAAGGACGTCAGGCCACAAAACATCTACTCCTCTTTTAGCCGCACAAATGGCAGCACTGCACTGATAGACAACTTAAAACAGACGCTGTTTTGCTGGGAATTTCTGGCAGGAGTTTCACATTTAAAAGAATAAAAACTCTCAGTGGGTATGAGGTGGCAGAAACCCAGCAAGATGCTGGCTGAATTTATGAATTTGTAAACCTGCCTGTACTGGTTTTGTAGGAATTACAGGGAGAAGTGCATGAGTAGGGCAATGAAGGGGTTAATGCGAGTGGGGGGCATGCAGTGAACAGAGCTCTGTGCAGGGCAAAACTTCTCCTTTCGGAAAAAAACCTGGCTAGTTTCTATGGTGTCAGAGCTGTAGTTTCTGGGGTCTAGCTTTCATCTCTGCAAAGGTGAGGTTCACCACTGATTTCAAAAGCCAGGTGTTCCTCCTGCTTCGAGTCTCCTCATTCAGGTGCCAGCTGAGAGCACAGTAAGTCCCAGGCCTGCCTGTGAGAAGCAAGGAAGGAGGCTACAAGCAGGAGGAAGGGCTCTGCCCTTCTATTCTTCAAAACACTTTCCAAGAGCGAGGAATCCCCCCCTATTCCTCTTGCTTTGCTTGGTCCCCATGAGACTTCATCTGCAGCCCTGGAAGGCTGCAAGTGGCAGTTCCTGGCCCCTAGAAAGCAGCAGGGTGTGAGACACAGGTCAGCTGTGACCAAAGAACTTCCCAGCCCCTCTCCCTCTCTCTCTTTTGAGGGGTCCCTGGGTTGGTGTTCTGGCATCCTTATTGCTCCCCATAGTCTTGCTACGGCTCAGGAGGGACCGGTGAGACCTCCCACCCTGAGAAAGGGTGTTTGGTTGAACAGTCTATTGAAAGGGAGCCCTTGCTTCCCAATAACGCACAAAGATTTTGCAGCTGGTGGGGCTATAGCATTTCCCAGCAGATGAGCTGGGTTTAGTGGCAGTAGATTAATGAATAGCCGTATTGCTTCCTTATACTGGCCCTGGCTAGTGGATTAATATATTTGTTCCCTTTAAATTTTCAATGGAGAATAATTAGCTTAGTGTCCACACAGAGGACACGAACAACACTGGACTGCCCTCTTTGCTGCTACGACAGAGTCATTGTGAGAGCATTTTGAGTTCCCGGCATGCCCTTGGGGCTCCTGGTGCCATGCTGGGCACAAAAGGGTGCAGAGTGTGACAGCCCCTCTAGGTGGGTGCAGAGCCACGGGTACCTGTAGTGCTTGTGATGCTCTATCCACTGTAGAAGCGCTGTCAAGAAAGGAAAATGATGATTCAGTATCTCTGAGACGCTGGCTGGTCTCTCCAGGTCTTGGCTGTGCTTGAAGGAGAAGCTACCCAATGTACTCTTGAGCTCCAGCAGCTGAAGGTTGGTGTTGCAGGTTCTCTACACCCTAGCAATGGGTTCCAAGCAAATCATATGTCCCGGTGGCATTTCACAGAACCACGGTGTGGCTGAGACCATCAGAGAAGTGCTGGTGCAGAGGAGATGAAACTCATTGCCATGGAGGGGGAAGAGGCTGGAGTATCATCTTAGCAATGCAGAAAGTGGTGTCTCTTGTGGAGATCCAACCCACGTCTTCCACTTGAAAAGAAGATGTTGGTCTGTGAGATGTCTCCCTCCTGCAGTGGTTTGATCACTGAGGAGGATGTGGCAGTGATCTGGAAGGTTGCTGGCAGTGAGCCACCTCTTTGTAAGGGGGAAGGGGCTGGCAATGGGGATAAGTCTTTAATTCCCCATGCAGCACTGGGAGCTGGGAGGAAAGGAGGAATGCTGGGACAGGTGGGGATGTCCCAGTGTACAAGTGCAAAGCACGGCTCTCCGCTGTGTCTGGGTCAGCCCCTCAGCTGATCTTGCCGTGGGGAGATGCAGAGTCAGCCCAGCTCTGACTACAGGAAACTCTCCTCCACCTCTTGGTGCCCTGTGGTCGGCTCCTGGCAGCCTGGCTGTGGGTCGGATTCCTGCTCCTCATCCTGCCGGAGGCCCAGAGGGCTGTCACAGGATATTGTAGATGATGTGTTGGCCTCATTCAACATAGAGCTGAAGGGAGACAAGGAGGAGAGATAAATGAGTGCCTTGTCCCAAGTCTTCTGGCGAAAGAGGATTCCCAATAGTTGAGAAGCACAGCAGTCTCCTGGCAGCCCCAGTCTATCTGAGTAGCTTTCCACAGGGGAACAGACAATATCACTTGGGTCTGTCAGCCCTCAAACACAACATACACCCAGTTGCGCGCTGTGGACCGTGTGCCCCAGTGTGCTCTACTCCTTGTAAGTGGGGTCTCTTGATGTCCCCAGCTGATGTAAGGGGACACGACACCCTATCTGAGCTCACACCCCAGCTACTCTGGTTCATCTTCATCCCTGCAGGCTCATGGGAGGTCACAGCACCTCAGATGGGTATGACACTGCCCTCCTCTCCTGGTATACCCACCCCTGGTCTGTCCCACAGCAGAGTGTCCCCATTTCCTCCTGAGGCCCTCATCTGGGCAGTCAGGGGATGCGACAATATTCAGAAGTAATGTTTTTACCTGGCCCGGCTGATGGAGGCCTCCTGAGGGAGATCGCAGATTGCCTCAGGTTTGGGGTCGGGAAGAGGGATGATATAATCGTTCTCGCCCCCGTTCTGGTGCACGGACGTGTAGAGGATGCTGTTGGTGGGGGAGCTGGGAGTGAGCCTGGCGTTGTTCAGCCCAGGGACTGTGGGTCTTGTGCGGACAACAGCGGGGTGGTCACTCTTCATGAACTCTTCATCCACCTGCTGGTACCTCTGCTCTCGCAGGGCAGGTTACCAAAGAAACGGGAAGGTCTTGTGAGTGGAGAAAGTGCACTTGTGTTGTATTTGCTTTCCCTGTCCGATAGGCTTTTTCTAGTGGGGCTGGCATCTTCTACCCAAGTTCAGCTACCCTGACTCCACCAAAGACAGGTCATGAACATTTCCTACGGGAGAGATCAGGGGCACACCTCCACAGTTCCAATACTGAACAGTTGGAGGTAGGTTTTGATCTCCTGCCAGTTCTGTTTTCTGCAGTTTCTGAGGCACCAGGTACCTGTCTGGCAATGCCAGTTGTCTCAGCAATGTCCGCAGGATGCCCAAACCTCCCTCATTGACTGTTCAAACAAACGCAGCCTTACTCACAGCAAAATCCTCTGGCACAGCAGCACTAAAAACTGGTCTCCAAACCCCGACTGAGGCCCTAAACAAGGCAGTATCCTCCACAGAGCAGTGAACCTCTTCTGTCCATCCAGCACGGGGTCCTTTGAACATACCTTTCTGTAGCAATCCACCAAGAGGTTTCCCATAAGCACCACCAGCTGTGAGAAGGACGGTCTGATCTCAAACTTCTCCTCCCAGCACTTCTGCATGATATCGTAGCTAACAAGGGAAGAGAGAGCACTCCGGTGAGTTGGTGGGTTGGGAAAACAGAGGCAGAAATGCTTCTGTAGTTTGTGTAGGGCAGGTCCAGTGCAAACGTGTACGGGCAGCACTTACATTTCATCAGAGGCGTGGGTGGGTTTGGACATCCGATAGCCACGTTTAATGGCGTTATAGAACTGTTCGTTCATAGGCAGTTCGGGGTATGGAGTTCCCCCTGGATGTAAAAGGAGAGCAGGAAATCAGGCTGGTGGATTGCCTACCACCCCCATGTCAACATGTATTTCACACCACCGTTTCCTTTCTTCTTTACCTTTCCTGTTTCATTTCAGTTCCAAAAGGCAACGTCAGCATGGGAAAGAAGGAGACAGGGAATGAAGTGCTACTCTGATGCTGGTAAAGTTGGGACTTGGGGATTAAAAATCGGTTTCTACTCTCTCAGTTTGGGAAGGGATCCTGCTAACATGCTATCAGACCTACGGACACCACTATGATCTCCAGGGCACTTACCTAGAGTGAATATCTCCCACAGGAGAATCCCAAAGGACCACACATCGCTCAGGGTAGTGTAGAGGTTGTTGAAGATGCTCTCTGGAGCCATCCACTTTAGGGGCAAGAAGGTCTGAGAGGAAAAAGGTGGAACAAGAAGAGTCAGCTACATCTACAGCTCTCGTTTCAACAGGTGAGAGCCTGGCACCCAAGTTACAGAGAGGACCCTTCAGAGCTGCCCATCAGCCCAACACATCTGCTCACATCTGCTGTCAGCCACTTGTTGGAGGGACCAGTGTCCTCTTTCCTTGTGCAGGTTGAACCCAGCAGGCAAGAGGAAAGAGTCTGTGTGCTATGCCTGTTTCCATCACTATCTGCCATGGTGAACTGCCATGGTGTGTGTTCTCGGTTCCTTGGTTCTTGGGGAGTCCACTGACTTGCACAACATGACCACAGCACTCCTGAAGGAAGTCCAGGCCTGTCTGGACTTCGGAAGCCTGAGACCAGGCTGGAGAGGGCTATGGGATGATCAGAAAAAAGTCAAACATCCAGCTTTTTTCTGCTCTTACTCGCACAGTGTGATACACAGAAAGGGGCTTCACTTGGCCAGCTTGTATGCAGCACTGGCTGTGCTGTTCCTGGGATTCGCTTGCACAATGAATACCAAAATAATCTCCAGAAAGAATTGCAAAGGGGCCCAGTTTCATTTCCCGTTTTGGAAGGAAAATCAGCTATGCCAAGGCTGGACTGGAGAACCCCAGCCCCTCTGCAGGAGAGTCTCCCTGCCCAGGTACTGAGTGCCTGCCTGCCATCCCATGCAAATGGGACAAAGCAGAAGAGAAGTTAAGTAGTTCATAGAGTAGATGAAGATTGGGGTTTGAGGGGCCTGGCTCCACTCTCAGCTCCCCAGCCTCAGTTTCTCTGTCTGGGAATTACATGGCCTGCTTTGCTTGGGGTTGCATGTTCCCAAATGCCCCAGGGCAGAAGTGGACATGCTGTTGAAGTCACAGGGGAGATTCTGGGGAAGCTCAATTACAGCCTCATCCTCTCCTGCCTCGAGAGATTGGAGACGTCTTTCTGGAAAGCAGTTGCTTGCAGGAAAACGCTTCCTCTTACCCTGTGGTCTAGTGGTTAGAGCAGAAGTCTGTGAACCTCTTCCCAGAGTGGCCAGTGACTCACTGCAGTACTGCCAAGCTCCCTAACTTTGCACTCCTCCTGCCTGCAGCTCAGGACCAGACTCAGAGCCGCGCAGGGAGGGGATGGACTACTGCTACCAGTGATGGGTTGTACAGGGGACAATCCTTAGTTTTGCTGCTTCTGCTGCCCAGGTTCTTCTGCAAGAGCCTGGAGACATGGGCATGCAATTCTGCTACTCCGCAGCATGCAGAGCACAGCAGGGACAGGATGGCTGGCTGTTGACACCATCTTCTGGGAGTCCTGCCCTGTCACCACTCCTGGACACAACGATGGACAGGCGTCTCACCGGGGGAGCATGTAAGGGGTACCAGGACCAGAGTCAAGGGAAGATGGGTCTTGCACAGCTCCTGGTACTTACACTGCCTTTGGAGATATAGTTGGAATCCCTCATGATGTCCCTTGCCAGGCCAAAGTCGCAGATCTTCACCAGCTTCCCCTCACAGATGAGGACATTCCTGGCAGCCAGGTCACGATGCACACACTGAGGGGAGAGGCAGGGCACAGTCACCGCGAGGGGCCCTCAGACAGCCCGAGGAAGCAGCCCAGCTCCAGAACTAGCCCATTCCTGGGGCTGCAGGGGCAGGAGTCACCTCGCATCGTTTGAGCAATCCCCTCCACCTTAGGGACAACCATGGCTCAAAGCCACTAGCAGAGCTACCACACTTCTGCTGCTCACCTGGACTGCTAACCCTGTGACCACAGCAGGCATACAACTCTGGCAAGGGCAGTTTGAACAGCCCAGTAGAGAGGGGATTGCCAGGACCCAACCCAGCAAGGAGGCTGAGGGGCTGGCAAGGAGGGCATGTCTCCATCTCCGTCTGGACAATTCAACCCAGCAGTCTGAAGACATCAGAGTTACACCAGCCTAGCTTGTGCCTCCTGGTTTGCCAGCATGTTGAATGTTTTCCATATGAATAGCCCTGAGGTTTCCTCAAGACCCTGCCAGACCCTACCAGCAAGCATGGTGATGTAACACCACTGTGAAGTGTGACTGTGGGAAGCTGTGGGAAGGTGAGAGCTCCTCTTCTGCTCTCCATGGGGGAGCGCTGACCATGCACTTTTGGGGATCAGGCTGGCTGGCTGGAGGCAGAGAGCCAGGAATTTCTCTCTGCACGTCAGTGATGCCATCCCTACCCATTCCCTTAGCTCTGCCCTGTGTGATGTTTCACACAGTCCAATTATATTACTGCCTGCCCTGGGCTAAGCCAGACCTTAGGAAATCCCAGATCCTAGTCTTCTGTGGTGGCTTAATTTCCACTGAACAAGCACTTCTGATGAGGCCTGGGGGGTTCAGAGCATGTGGTGCAATAGGGATGTCCAAGCAGAGTCGTAGCTCTGCTGCAGAGTGCCTTGTGCTGTAGCACAGGGAGGTTGTCACTGTCTGGTCATCCCAGTAAACAGGGATGATATAACACTGCAGCTGGGCTGCACATGGCTTGGGAGGAGCTCAGAGTCAGGGAATCTGAGGTCTGAAGCTTGGTCTAAGCCAGAGCTAGCTGTCACGTGCAAATATAGTCATGCTGATCCCCAGGACTGTGTTGCCAAAGAGAAGTGGTCAGCAGCTCTTCAATTGCACGGCCACGTCTCCCACGAGGAGGTTGGCATGGATAGAGGGACAGTGAGCAGAAGCTGAGCACAGGACACAGCAGAGCCTTGTTGGCCTCCGCTGCTGCGGGCACCGCAGACCAGCCGGCATACGTACGTTTTTGGAAGCCAGGAACTCCATCCCATTGGCCACCTGGAAGCTGAAGCCCACCAAGTCCATGTAGCTGAGGAGTGGGGACTCATTTATCAGCGTCACCCGGTCTGTTCTTTCAGGAGCTGGAGGGCAAGCAGAGATGGGTGTTGGCATTACTCAGCACACTCGTGGCCTGCCCACCAGTGGAAGGACCCACGGGAGATTGCTCTGCCTCCAGCAACAAAGGGACAGAGCCAGGAGCTCCCATTGCAAGGGCGTCTGCCGCCACTGCTGGACTCGTCCCAGAAGTGATCTTTACAGTGTGTGCCTCTGCAAGCACAGGCATCCAGAGCCCAAAGTGCAAGCACCTCTCCCTCCTGCTGTGGCTGAGCTGTTACCTGACGGGGAATAGCTGTCCAGCTCGTATGGGGTGCCGTAGTTAGAGGACTCGATGTCAGCGTACTTGACTTCACCCTTCATGTCAGACATGGGCACATAATCCAGGGAGTCATCCTTGCTCATGTCCATGTAGCCCCCGTCGCTCTCCACAGACAAGGAGAGGTGACTGTGGGGGGAAGCAAAGAGGCTGTTCAGATCCAGAGGAGAGGAGGAGATGCAGGTGATGAGATCAATGGTTTGCGGGACTGCCGCTCCTGAATCCTCAGTGCCAGCACTGAAATGCCCCACACAGCAGGGAAAGAAGCCCTGCATCATACATGCAGAGAAGTGCAAATGGCACTGGAGACCTCTTTCCAGCACGTAACAGCTCAGGTGGCCTCAGCACTAGCTTTAAACAGCCTTGCCGTATTGCCCTGCGGGTCTCCAAGCGTCCTTGCCCACAGGCTAAATATCTCGTGTTCATCTCCCCTGGCAGAGTGCAGGCAGCACTGGGGAGGGCAGGAAGGGCAGCCAGGGCCATGCAGCTCCACAGGCGCCCACAGGGCAGGAGGGCAGGAGACCCAAGCCAGAGTGGGCAGGAGAAACCCTTCACGTTGCTTGTGCATGTTCCCACGCTGTCCAGGACTGGCCTGGAGAAGGCTGAACTGAGCAGGCAGGACACCACCCTCTGTCCACAGTTAAACCTTCTCAGTTTGGATCAGCAAACATCTGTACCCTTGAGTACCTCTCTCTAGAGTGAGCAACAACTGTATCTGGGAAGCAGCATCTTGAGGCCTTCCACGTGATGGTGCTGGCCATGAGAAATGTCCTGCATGGCCAGGGCTGTGGGCCACGTCCCTACGGGCTTGGGAGACTGTGCTTAGTGCTTAGGAGGATCTCAGCTGCCTTCAAGCAGAAAGCGCAGGGGGCAGCTGGGCTGATGTCCTAACACCGCTCTATTTTACTATTGTTTTGGCGTGCTGGAAGGAAATGCTGCTTTCTAACTTCCCGTGGGACTGTTTCTCTGCGCTGATGTGCCTGCATCCCTCACAGCTGGGAACCAGATGAAGGACAATTTCCCTTTCCTTGTAGCACCTCTTGTGCAATTGCACTCCTGCTAGCACTTCTCCCTTAGGCTCGGTAGCAACACAACCTGCCCTGAAAACGCAGACCTGAGGTCTCCAAGGGTTAAGACATGCTGGGAAACCCAACAACTCTGTACTCCATGCATAGCTATGGTTATGCCGATAAAGTTAACGATGCCAGGGAATATTCCCAACTGGCATGGAGCAGCTGGTGTGTGTGCTAGCAAACTCAGCCTCCAGGACACACAGATTGCCTCTGCTAACTCCCCATCTGCCAGGAGCTGTTTGGAGGTGGCTGGCTGGCACATGGGCTGGTCTCACAAGGTAACGGAGCAGCCAGCTGTGCCCCAGTGCTGGGCCAGCATTTATTTTAGTGGTCTGGAGGAAAGGTAGGTATCGTCCCTAGCAGTACGAGCCTTCCTCATCGGTGGGAGATAGGATGGGAGGGGCACCAGGGAGGAGGAGAGTGGTGCTTTCCAGGTACCTCTGCACGTGGTCGTCCTTGACTGTGTTCCCATACACCTCTGCCTCCCGCCGGGCCTTCTCCCCGTAGGACTGCAGGAAGGTGTGCTTGTTGCGGTGCAGGTAGTCCACCAGGTCCCCGTAGCGGCAGTACTCGGTGATGATATAGATGGGTCCTGGTGGGAGAGAGCACGGGTGTCAGCCCCGCCTCAGCCCCACTCACTCCCCGGGGCAGCAAATTTTGTCCCACAGGGACGTCATTGGATTGTGGGACATCTAGGCAGGGACAGAGGGAAAAGACGCCTTTCTGGTACCAAGCATTTTTGGAATTTGAAATTTGTATTTGGGGAGGGAGGTGGGGGTTAACATGCCTTCTCAGTTTTCACCAGGTTGGAAAGAAAAGCTTTCAGAGCCACACAAGGCTTTCCTAAGGGAAGGGTGAATCATTCAGAACCACAAAAGAGGAATTATTCTCTCTGAGGACAGTTCTCTTCCTCAGCACAGCCCAGGGCAGCAGGGAGAGGAGACAAGGCACCCAGGGCTCAGCTACCTCCTTTGGTGCAGGCCCCCAGCAAGTTGACGATGTTGAGGTGAGGACCCAGGTGGCTCATGATCTTCAGCTCAGACATGAGAGCTTGCTTCTCGCTGCTCCGGGCGGTGGCTGTTGGGGAGAGCTGGTGTGAATGGCAGGGCAAGGATGGGAGTGCATGAGCACTGTTTGGCCTTGCAGCATTTGGGTGGGGGAAAGGGATGGTGTGGGGGCAACTCACACTTGAGCATTTTGACTGCTACTTTCATGGTGGACTGCGAATGGCTCAGGCCATGGGCTGTTGCCTCCACCACACGTCCGAAGGCACCGGAGCCAAGAGTGCGCCCTGCAAGAAACAGTGAGGTGACAAAGTTGGCGCTGGTCGTCGAGGAGAGGTGAAGAGAGGAGCTTGGAAAAGACAACTCTCCTGTCTGAAAGCACACCAGCCTTGCTGCAGTCATCCTGGTGGGCATGGAGATAGTCATGAGCTATGATGTTTGTGGCTCGGGTTGGTTTCCATCTGACTAGGAATGGAAGAAGCTGCCAGCTTCAAGACAGGATAGCCAGGAATAACCCAGTGCTTCATGCCAAAGGGGGCAGCTGGCCTCCCACTGTGGTCCCAGATGGTCCCCCTGTCCCACGACAACATTGTATCACCGGGGATCTCTGTGCCTTTTCTGGGTTGGTCTCATTTGGAGATGCCAAACCCTAAACCTATCACTCCCAGACAGCCAGGACCCCAGGGGTCCATCAGTGGGACCTGCAGAGCCTTTACCTAACACCAGCTTGTCCCTGGGCACCTCCCAGCTGGAGTCGTAAGGGAGCTGCATGGGATCCACGTAGATGTACTCGTGCCCATCGGAGCTGACTGACTCAATCACCTTCCAGCGGATTTCATAACGAGGTTTCTGGAAAGGGGAGCAAAGGGAAAAGAGAGATCTGAGAGGCTGAGGGTCGGAGAGGGGATGGGTGGCGTGGATGAGCTTTGTTACGGAGTCTTTGGTCCCTTCAGCCATTGCCTCATTCCCTGTCTAGCCTACAGACACCAGGGACATCCCAAGATTGATGGAGACCCGTGGTCCCTGGCATGAGTGGGACATCATCAAGCCCATGCCAGCAGGAGCTCACAGCTTTACTCCTCCCATCCACCCTAATGCGGGGGTAGCATTGTGGCATCCTGGGAGCGCTCTCCTCTTTTACCTTCTGCCACAGGACGATCAGGATGATCAGGGAGATGACGGTGAGGACCAGCAAGGCCAGGATGACAGAGATGATGACCACCTTGAATGGTAAGGCTACAATGATAACAGGGATAGTAGTCAGAATCCTGCACCTCTGCATGGCCTCAGTACCCTGGGGAAAGGAGGGGACAGCAGCACAGAGGGGTCCCTGCACCCTTCCCTTTCCCTCCTCTAGCCACTGTTCCCCTCCTGATACAAGCCTCCCTCCCCAGACATCAACCTTGAGCTCTCCTCTGGGTGGGGGCAGTCCCTGTCCTCTGCTCCTGGGCAGACCAGCAGGGCCAGCACCCCAGCACCCGTCAGGTTGTTACAGCCTGTTGAAGGGCTTGTTGCCTTGGGAGAGGTTTGGCCGTGGGAGAGTGTAGGAAGCTAGAGGGACTGGTTTGTTTGGGGGAGAGCTGGCAGCTCCCAGCCTGGGCTTAGACCACCTTTCTTCATATTTGGGATGTTCAGCGCATGGATGTTCGAGTCCGTGGCACCATCTAGTGACCCACGGGCTAATAACAAGACACAGGACACCTGCTCAGGTACTCTCATCTTGCGTCCCTGGAGGGATGACCCTGCCAGTGGTGGGAAGAGGATGTCCATGGCCCATTAGGGCTCCAGACTCCTCCTGGAGCAGCCCTGCCTGCTCAGTGCAAAGAAGGCTTTGGGTTTGGGTGGAAGTAGCCAGGTTTCCTGCCTCTGAGGACTGCAGTCGTCAGAGGACAGTCCTGGCTCCCAGCACCTCCAGGCTGGAGACACAGAGGGAAAAGCCTAGCTCCCCACTGCTGGCTCAAACACTTCCCTCGGCACTCACCGTGTGGGACCAGAGTGATGTCCTGTGAGTTGGTGCCCAGGAAGTTTTGCACAGTGCATCTCAGGAGCAGGGGCTCGTCCACCCTGTGCAGCTGCAGCGTGCTGTTCACGCGGTAGACCTGCAGCTCTGCGTGGTACGTGGCTTTGGTCTGCAGACCGACCTCTGCGGACTGGTTCCCCAGCAGACGGGTGGGCTGACCCCTGGTGCTGCACCTGGTCCAGGGGAGGATAAAGGCACCTGAGAGGCTGTTGGGACCATGCGCCGTCATGGGATTCCCAGCCGTGTGGGCCACAAGAATGCAATAAAATAATAGTCTATTAATCTAATAAATGCGAGAGTCCAGCCATTCCCATGGTCTCCATCACTCCACTTACAATTTGATGTCGCTGCAAGTAGACCAGCTGATCTCTGGCTGGGGCATGCCTTCAGCAGAGCATGTTACGGTCTGCTCCCCGCTGCTGGCACTGCTGTTCTCCTTGAGATCCACCACTTTGGCTGGCACTGAAACCAAGAGACACTAGCGGGAATTCATCCTTCACTTTGACTGTAGGATGGAAGGGGAACATGATTTCCCTGTACCCCTAACATGGCCTGGGGGTGAGGGGACAGCAAGGCAGGACTCATCACCGCAACTGTGTTTTGTTTTTGAAACCTAACAGCAAAAAGAGAAAGGTTTGAGTGGGACATGAAGGAGATATGTCCACATCTAGGTTGCTTAGAGAACAGAGGCGAGAAGAGGGGAGAATGCTGGACATCAGAGCTACCCATTCGTCTCTGCATCTACTACCTTGGGCCAGCGCATGAAGGCCAAGCTGCTGGTGTCTGCACTGCCTCCCTGTCCCCCTTGCTCTGAGACCATGTTTGACATACTTTAAGTGAGCATATGTTTCTTTCTTTAGTGTTCTTCCTTTGATCAAAACCACTCTGGAGCTGTAGTCAGAGGAGTAAGAGTCACAGGAGCAAGGGCTTCAGCCTGAAGGTCCTGCGGCAAAGGATGGAGCCATCCTCTGAGACTGCCCCTCACACTCCTTAACCCCATGTCCACATGCCCATCCTCACCATTTATCTGCAGATGGAAGGACAGCTCCTGCTCATCATCCTCATTGGAGGCCCGGATGGTGTAAAATCCTCCTTCTTCCTGCTTCACCCGCACCAGCACCAGAGCCGTCTGGTACCTGGAGGAAACACAGTCCCCGAGTGATGGGTGTGGGAAGGTACCTGGGGACTGACAACACTCAGAGGCGACCAGCTCCCACCCATCTAAGGCATGCTTGAAATCCACTCATGGAAAGGCATTCAACCACCAGCCATGTCCAGCCAGCAATTTGGAGGTTGTTTTGTCCCTGCACCCCAGGGAGGAGTGGAGGGTCCTCACCTGGTTTCTGACAGGTTCCTGCTGGTGATGGTGAACTCACTGCTGCTTTCCATGGTCAACGTCTTGTTGTTCTTCAGCCACATGATGCTGGGTTGCGGGTAGGCCTCCACCTCCACCTGGATGGTGTGGCTTTTGTGGACCTCAGTGTACACTGTGCTGGGCAGGCGGGTGTGGAAGCGCACAAAGCCATGCTCTGAGGAGGGGCAGGAGGGAAGGTGGGGTCAGAGAGAGAAACAATCCCCTCTCCTGCCCTTTGGACAAACACAGATCTGGAAAAAAACACTCTGAACACCCAGAAGTGGCGGGGCAGCTCCAGATCCATCCCTCAAGGCTTCAAGCTTATGTCCAAGGGGAGAGTGGGTGCAGAGCCACGCTGGAGCAGAGGAGCTCATGGGGCAGGCAGCAAGCGGGGAAAGGGCTGCTGTCTTGTGGAGATGGGGCAAGCTCCCTCAAATTACACAAAAGGACAGATGCAGATGGGAGGTGACAACATGACCTCACGCTGCCTTGGCACTGCACAGTGCAAGAATGCTCTGACCCATACCCTCAAGCATCTTAAAGGGTCACCAAAGCCATGGTGGGAGATTTGGGATGTTTTGGAGCCAAGAAGCGGGCAGTGGTGACATGGGGTGAGTTTGGCTTTTTGCCATGGTTACTTAGGGCAGAAGCGAGGAGGGGAGAGGGCTGGAGGCTGTGCAGGGAGAAGAGAGTGTCACCCTGGGACATCCTGTCTGGACGCCCACGTGCTTGGCCAGCTTTGGGCGCGTGGGCAGCAACGCACCAATCACGTGGATGGTGATGTCTTTCCGGTCCATTTTCTCATGGTAGCCCTCAGAGACGTTGCAGATGTAGGTCCCACTGTCCTCTAGCTCTGCGTTCTGGATGATGAGAATGGAGCGGATCTCGTGGGTGGATCCGGGCAGGAAGTCGGTCACCGGCTCCACAGCCTTCCCTGCCTGCACAACAGTGACAGGAGATAAGGTCTGAGAAGTCAAGAGCATGTTCTGCCATTGAAGCGACAAAACCAGGCTCACAGGGAGGGAGGAGGAGGGGGCAGAGGACACCAGTCTGGCTGTCACAGGGACAGGGAACATGCACCGATCAGAGGCCACTGAGACGGACAGCCTTGATTCAAGGATCTCCCCATCAAGCCTCCCTGTGTGGCAGCAGCAGCCACCCACACCTTCTGCCATAGGGTGAAGGTTCCTATGAAGCTTCATATAGGATACTGATGAGTGATTGCTGTGGGCAAAGGCTGGAGCTGCTACCCAGAGCCTGTGGGGCTGGAGTACTCACTTGCTTGCGGGGATAATCCCAGTTGAAGTTGACCAGCTCATTGCCGCTCACAGTGCACATTAGGGTAATGTTTTCTCCTTGACGCACTATGGTCTGCACTGCGCTGATGGAGACGTTCACGGATGAGACTGCGGGAAATGTGAAGGAAAGGAATGAATAATGAACGAAGGGATGAGTGGGCACCCAGTCCATCTATCCTGGGTGGTCTGGTCCACTGGAAAGTTTCTTCTCTGAGGGACGGATCTGACACTTTGGAAGAACACATTTTCTAACAGAGACAGGACTAAATCCAGCCTCTGAATTGATCAGGGGCATTTTCTAAGGAGACAGAGGAAGAGCTTTGCTGTCCCCCACCACTGGGCTGAAGGAGCAGCCACATCAGGTGCCCAGGTATGCTAAGACAATGGCAGCTCACCCTGGATTCTGTAGACGTAGAAGGTGTCTGAATCCACCTCCTGGTCATCCACAATTGTCCGACAGAAATAGGTCTTATCCTCAAAGAAGCCTTTGAATCCCTGTTGTGGGTCATAAGCAGCTGGGATGGGGTTCTCCACCTTTTTCTCGTAGAGGGTCACCTGCATGTGTGGGTTGGTCACGCGGCATGGGATGATGGCCTCTGTGTAGCCCGTGATGAAGATGAAGAGCTCTTCAGAGGTGATTGTGGGGAGGAAGACTAGGGAGGGATCTGTGAGAGAGAGGGAACACTGGTTAGAGAAATCTGCTTGAAGCTGAACTGGGGCTCCTCTGTGGTCCTCCAAGACTGCTCCAACTCAGGACTCTGTCTTCAGGCTGGTGGGATGCTTCGTCCCTTCTCCCCATGGCAAAGTAGAGCTGCGATGTTGTGGGCTTGCCAAACCTCTCTCGGAAGGGTGAGAGAGACCCAGCCACTGCTGCCTAGCCCCCACAAACACACTTGTCCCAAGACACCACACATGGACCTTTCCCATGACTTGGCACACCAAAGACATGCCACAGCCAGATGACTTGCCATGAGGGCTCTTCTGCGGTGGGAGGAAGGCTTTTGGGAGGCCAGGGGCTTGGAGCCAGAACAATAATTCAAAACCCTCTCTCTCCTGGTTGCTAAACCCTGTGGAAATGCAGAGACAAGGACGTGCTGTCCCCTACCTGGAACGTAAATGTACAGGGCTTTCCTCTCCGCCGGCTCCGGAGCCTGGTCGGGGCTGTAGGTGCACACGTACTCCCCGGTGTGACGGCCCGTCACGTTCCTGAGGGTGAGGTTGCTGACGAAGACACCATCCCTGTGCTCCAGTGAGGCAGCAAGGGGCTGACCCTCCCGTTCCCAGACCAGTGCGCCGTCCCCATAGCACAAGAGGGAGAAGGTGCTGTGGAGGCCGAGGACAAGCTCAGTGTCTCCGGGTTCAATGTGCAGCCCGCTGCCCCCAGACGTTACCTCCAGCAGACCTGGGAGAGGAGGGAGGTGACACCAAATTGGAATCCTCTGAAATCCAAGGAGAAACACACTGGAGCACAACCTCATGCCAGTGTATTTGGTTTGTAGTGTATGCCTTTACACTGAAAAATAACCTTCCTGGATTTGTCTCCCTTGGCGTAGCCACCACTGGCAAACACACGCTCTGCTCAGAAGTGTCCTGTCAACCCAGGCCTTGGTGGGTCATCCTTCATTCCCTGAAAACCTTAGTGGAGAGGAAATAAGACATCATGGGGTTTAGCAGTGTTCAAAGTTGCCCATGTTGTCTGTGGCAATGCTGGGTGGAAAACCCCCCATTTTATGCTCTATGTCTGCCTCCATCCAACCTTTCTGTGAGACTACTGCACCCTCAGTGCCACCCAGTGCTGCCCAGTATTGTCGGATGGTCAGGAGCAGAAGGCTGGCTCAGGAGGGATTTGGGGCAGCCACTGAAGCTGTGAACAGAGCTTTGCTGGGAGGCAGCCATGGTGCAATGCTGTTGCACCAGCCCAAGGGGCATCCTTGGCCAGGACAGGGCTGGAAATGGGCCTCCCCCAGTTGCTGGCTCACATTCTTGGCTTTTGTGCATCCCATGAGCTTGTCTAGGTGGTCCGGGGAGCTGACAACATAGACAGTACTGCTGACGCCAGAATGAGCCTGTCTGTAAAGGCAGAGGTAGGTCTCAGATGCACCTCCAAAGGCGCAGAAAGGCCATGCATTTAGTGGACAAGGGGGACAGGAGGAGATGAGGCAATTCCCAGCTCTTCCAGCTGCCTCTCCACAGGGACAGAGTCAGATGGGACACAGACAAGGCTGAAACAATGTCGGTTTACAAGAAAGTGAAAAAGGAATGAAAGCAAAACCTTACAGGAAATCCTTTGGAAGCAATAGAGCAGGCAAGGTCTTCCTGAACAGCTCCCAGTGTCTCTCCCAGCTTCCTTGCTTCACCCAGATGTCCCAGAGGGGCTGGGACACGTGCTCCTCCCCGGTGTCCCTACGGCTGGGCAGGGTAGCTGGGGACAGCCCCCAGGGACTGGCAGCAATGCTGTAAACTGCCCAGATGCAGCCAGGTGCCCTGTTGCCTTGCTGTGAGGGGTTATGGTATACATGGGGTCTGACCAAACCCTTCATGGTATTGGGGTCCACATAATGTCCAGGTAAGGTGCGTTCTCAGTGCCTGCTAAGGGCTGAGCGCTCCTGGCAGTGCTCCCTCTCCAAAGGTCTCCTCTTTCCACCCAGCTGTGCATTGGCGTAAAGCAGGTGGGGACTTTACATCCACCCCACCATAGGACTGGGTTGGCATGAGCCCAAGGACCCGAGCCATTCGGGGGGACAGGTATGCCTGGAGCGTGCTGTGCAGCCCCGTGCCTCCCCATGGCATCGCCCCTTTGCTCCCCCTTGCCCTGCAGCGAGGATGCCAGGGCAGCATCCCTGTGCAGGGCCCAATCCTGCACACACCTCCCCAGCCACGGCACTCACCGGTGAGGATGAGGAGCCAGAGCGATGTCTTCAGAGAGGGGACCAGCATGGTGGGCTCCGTGGCTCGGTGGCCAAATCCTGCCAAGAACAAAGCTGGGTGAGCGCAGCACTGCCGGCAGAGGAGGAGTCCCTCAGCTGCCCCAGGCCGGGGGGGTCCCCAAGCCCCCACCCAAGCCCCGGGCTCCCTTCTGCACCTCGGAAACCTCCCATCTCTTTCCAGTTGTCAGCTGTTCCCTCCCGGCGGGGTGGCTGGTTCCTTCTCACGCTGGGTCTGCAGAAGGAGCTGTTTCTAAGGCATCTCCCACTGGTAAACAGGGATCTTGCTGGAGGCTCCAGCAGTTGTGTCAACTCTTGCTCATCTCTGCTCGAAATGCCGCTCCCCCCGCTGCAGAGCCCTGCCTCGCTCCCTCCCTCTGCTCTGCCGCTTGCCTTTTTTTCCCTTAGTTTTTGCTTTCCTCAGTCCCAGTGAGATAAGATTTGCTAGAAAACAGATCCCACTCCAACCCTCCCACATTTTCTGCTCCTTCCAATGAAATAAAACAAGTCCAAAGAAACCTCACAAAACCCCTGAGTTTCTTGTATTTAACTTTTAAATATATATATAAAGCGAATATTTAAGAGGGCTTTTTAGTTAAAAATCCCTTTTATCAGCATTACTCGAGAAATGTTTTCCACAGTGCATTTTCAGCCCTCCCTCGTGCAAACTGAGAGTCCAGAAGAGATGAGGCCAGAGCTCCCCGAGAGCAGCGGGGTCTGTCCCCCACGTAACGGGGTGTCAGGTAACCCTCCCCACCGCGCCTGCAGGGACAGGGATGAGTGTTTCTGAAAAGCAAAATGAAGAAGATAACAAGGGGAAGAGTAAGGGGAAAGGCTTCCTCTGTTCCTGGACAAAGCTGGGGGGAAATGAGTTCGGTAGTGACGAACTCGGGGATGCTCCAGCACGGAGCTGAACCTCACGGCTCATCCCCGCAGCAACACGGGGCTGAGCGCCTGCCCTGCCGCTGGACCACCTCCCCTCTCCCAGCATGGGAGGCATTTTGAACCTGCTCCCAAGGTGGACGCCGAGGAGAAGCTCCCCATGATGCCGGCACAGTGGTCTGGGGAGCTGCTCGCTGGGCACGGGGACGGCTGGTGGCAATCTGGACTTGCTGACCTGGCCCAAGCCCCGTCTCTTACTGAGCGGCTCTGCTGCCTCTTGGCCCTGGCGTGGCCTCCTGGTCTGCTTGATGTTAAGGAGGAAATGGTTTTTAAATGACGTGCGCTTGTCAGATGTTTTTATTATTCTCTAGTTTTGGCTCAACAAAAGTCTGATCTACAAGCAAATCCTTCCAGGTCTCCAGCTTATTCAGCAGCTTCCCTCTCCCCCCTCCAGAAGACCCCTCCGTGACTCCTTCTCTCTTCTGCATTTGCCAGAGGGGATGAGAGCACTTACGGGGAAGAGCTGGGGGTGGGTAGGATGAAAGGTCCGAGGTGAAATTCAGACTGTAACTGAATGTGACCTCACTGCACCCACCCTCAGAGACCACCAGCCTGCAGGAGAGAGGAGGATGGACAACCTAATCTCGCTGCCCCCCAAGGCACTGCCATGAGAACAATTCGCTTGCTTTCCCAATTCTCCTTTACAGAGGTGTGCGATTCATCCATTATTCAACTTCAAGGATTTAGGGACAACTGGGATCCTCTCCTCTCACCCCTCCCTGCCTGCATGCACAAGCCAGGCTGTATTCAGTCGTCCCCCCCGCCTCAGATAGCTGCCTGCCAGCAGGGAAGGTCTTCCCAAGCTGATGCCCAGCGTTTAGCTGCCTGTCCAGCTTCGTGGCTGTCACTGCTAGTCCTGTTGCAGGTGAGACCTTGGCTTGCTCTACCAACACAGACAGGTTCCTCACTCCACCAGTGGTCTCTGCAGGATCACTGATGGGGCAAAGCACCGATCTGCCGGAGCCGGACGTGGGTGCGTGCTGGTGCTGGGCTAGCATGGGTGCTGATTCAGCGAGCCATGAGAGCCCTGCAGCCTCCGCCTTCCTCCCCCATGTTGATAGCTGCTTTTAATAAAGCTGCTGGTTTTGCAGAAAGGCATTTCTCTCAGATGCTTCCCAAGCAGAGCGGGAGGGTGGCAACATCTCGCAGAGTGGTGACCTCTCCCTTGTTTGTCTGCTCTGGCCAGGGCGAGAGGTGTGCTCGGAGGTGCTGAGCTCTGCCCGTCCTGCAGGATGCACGCAGAGCCTGGCTAGCAGGAGGACAAACCTCTCTCTCCCTGTCACAGAGGCATCACACAGGCATTTCACAAGGGATGCAAATGCACCCAGCTCACTGCCAGTCTTGAGAGCACTTGTTTCCCTCCTCCATCTCAGCTTTTGTTCTCAGCAAGAGCAACGAGATGCACCCTGTGAGTGCCAGACAAGGAGGAGCTGAGGCGGGTGCAGCCCCACTCAGTGATCCGAAAGCAGGTGCGCAGCCATTATCCCACCCAGGGACCCAAACACAGGCACCTTCATGGTGCTCAGCTGCCTTGGGCTCTCTCCTCCCAGCCCTACGGGTTAGCAGGGTGCCACGGACCCCTCAGACTCCTCCATCCTTCCCACGGGCCAGGACCTGAGCATTTTCAAGCCATGGGACCATTTGCCTCCACAGAATCACAGAATGGTAGGGGTTGGAAGGGACCTCTGTGGGTCATCTAGTCCAACCCCCCTGCCAAAGCAGGGTCTCCTACAGCAGGCTTCACAGGACCTTGTCCAGGCAGCGTCTGAATATCTCCTGCCTGGCCAAGGGAGGTCCTGCAGCAATGCCATGTCAAGCGCCCCTCGCTCAGCCCACCTTGCAGCCCCAGAGGTGAAGTCCCAGCTCTCCATCCCGGTGTTATTCCCTCGCCATCCTCTCCTCCCTGCCAGCACAGGTACAGACCTTCCCTCTGCCCCTCTCCGGCACCATGATGCGAGGGCGAGCCGTCCGTGGCCCGGCAGGGCAGGGAGCTCTGCTCTTGAGCTCCACTGTTTATTATTCTAAGAGAGGAATTTGGCTGCGAGAGGAGACAGGAGGTCAGCTGGCTCGCAGGGAGGCTGGGCTGGCCGAGCGATGCAGCCCCGTGCCCACCCTCAGCCCCGCATGCCTGTGGGGTGGCTGCGCTCCCCGGGGGCTCAGGTCCCTGGGTCCGCTCTGGGGGCTCTGCCGCAGGGGAGGACGGCTCCCCGCCAGCCTGCTCCTCGCGTCCCCGCTCGCCTCCGCGCTGTCTGGGAGCGTTTTGAGTCCAGACGAGTCACAGGCGACTGTCCCCGCCCGGTGACACAGCCGCGCTGTCTGTGCTTATCTCTGCTCTGTAATCATGTCAGCCCGGCCGGCGCGCTGCACGCGTGGCCGCAGAATGCACCCGGCGGCCGGTCCTCCTCCGGATGCCGAGCGTGGCGAGCAGCGTTTGCGGGCGAGACGAGGAGAAACGAGCCGGCACTGGGGCTGTTGGGTTTGGCAGCTCCCCACCATGCTGGTGAAAGCAGAGGGTCCCATAGCTGTCTGGGGCCGGGCACCACTGGAAGCCTCTCTGCACGTCTCTAGCCTCACGCTTTCACAGGGTGTTGCGTGGGGCAGTGGGATAAACGGGGGTCCCCAGGCACCCCTGAGCAGCAGCAGCTCTGTGGAGCCATGCTCCCACAGAAAGGACCCAGGCGAGGGCCAGAACAGAGAGGTCAAACTGCACCGCCAAGGCCACGAGGCAGGACCACGGCTCCGCCAGGGCTGGGATTCAGGTCTCGTGATTCCCCAGCTCCTGACTTCGCAGCTTCTCCAGAGCAGCCCACACCAATTTCTCCTGCATCCCAAGTCTGAGGAAGGCTGAGCCTTCTCCTCCACCTCCTCTCCCGCTCCCCTGCTCACTGTGAGCAGCAGTCGGGGTCCGATGCCTCTGTGGTTGATGAACTCGGACAGGAATTTCTGCCGTGGGAGCAGGGCTACGCCCAGGGTTTTGGATACAAGGAACAGCCACATCCAGCCTCTGCTGGGGATAAGCCCACTTTTATTTAGGGAGGAGCATGCCTTCAGCTATCTCTGCCACTGCTTGCACCTCGCAGTGCCTTGCTAAGGAGCTCAGGCATCACCAAACTTTGTTGATTTATTTCTGTTCCCCCACACCAGACCTAACTCTTGTTTAAGGATGTTTGTAAGCCGAAGATGCCTTTGCTAATGCCCAAAATATGTTGTGTGGGCTCAGTCTTGACTATTCTTGGGTAAAAAGGCAAGAAATCCCTTTGACTTTGCTCGACGTGCCCTGCCACACCTCTGAGCTCCCTTCCCTCTGCACTTGCTCCCAGCATGCGTACAGTGCAGTGCTCCTGGCAGAGCATCTCAGCACGCACGGCAGCCACTATTGGCATGAGCGCCACATGGCACTGCCCATCCCCAAGCTCGGATCGCCTGGGATGGGGCCATTTCCAGCCCTGCAAATGCCTTAAACCGTGGGAGATCTACACAGATGGGCATCCACATTAAGGAGACCCTCTTGATCCGCTGCCTTCCTCCCGAGCATGCCTAGACCACGCTTCTCGCCTCTCCTCCACAACCGCTAATGCCCTGCGGAGAACCAGTATGGGGGTTCTGCAAGCACCCCGAGAGCTGCGGGAGCTGGGATCCAGCCTGCAATACTGGTGCACAGGGAAGGGGATGGCTCAGCGTGCTGGGGAGAGGGAGAGCAGCCGCAGCTGCTCTGACAGCCACCTTGGAAGCAGCTCTGGTCCCTACAGACCATCGGTCACCAGCAAGGCAATGTGCTGTCTGCTGGAAATCAGCATGCACAGCCCCCTCCCAGCAAATCCCATTTGCTTTTCCAGGGGCAATTCCTGCATCCACTGCCCCACGTTGCTCTTCTCCCCTGGCCGTGCTCCCCTTGCCCGAGCCTCCCCGCTCTGGCGATGCTGGGCAGAGGTGCTGGCCACCATCCCAGCCCATGAGGGCATCTTGGCTGGCGGCAGCACGACCGTGGTGAAGGAAGCAGTGGAAAAGCAGAGCCAGGCCTCTAACACAGCCGCCGGTCCTTTCTCTTCCTCTGGCTTTCTATTTCTAGCCCCTTGCCTTGCTGGGGCTGCGCTTCCAGGCGCTCCCACAATGCTCGCTGGCCCCTCCATCCTGCCAAGCAGGCGAGGGACATCTGGTGCAAATTAGCGGGAAGCAAAATATACTTTATTTCTCCTTTGTCTAAGCGCATCTGAGTCATTAAGTGAGATCATGAGTGCCCGTATGCAATAAATAAAAGCCCCGTATGGATCCCATGATCAATGCCGCTCACAGCCAGGGAGCAAGGTCTTCTCCAGGCTAGGGGGGGGACACACACTGTCCCCCGCTTTTGAAGACAAAAAGCTCCCCAAGCAAAGTCTGGCAACCCCTGAAACTCTAGCCTTGCTTGTCCAGCAGCGAAACTGCTTGGCTTGTCCTGTTTTCCTCTGCCACCCTGCTCCTGGCCTCCGCGAGTGCTTCTTTCCCACCCTTTAATCTAAATAAAACTGAGTGCTTTTTTTTCTTTTTTTTTTTTGCCTTTTTTTTTTTTCTTTTCCCCTTGGCTGGAACTGTCCGGAGTTGCAACAGCTCTCCTCTGGGGTCCCTTGGCTCCCATGACACCGCGTTTACTCACAGGCCAGATTATCATCACAGAGCCCTTTTTCTTTTTCCCAGCACATGGCTAGAATTAGGCAGGGCACACACATGGGGAGCCTGTCATCCCAAGGCCCATAAACAGCTGCTGATAAAACACAGAGGTAGGAAATCTGAAACCAGGCTGAGGAGCAGAGGGGCTGGGGAGTCCCCGGGGTCCCACAGGTCATCCCTGCCCAAAGGATGAACACCTAGGGGCGAAACTCTCCTCGCCTGGCCGTCTGTCAGTGCCAAGGGGGTCCGAGGCTTTACCCAGGCACTGGTGAGACCAAGGGAAGCTGAGAGCCCTGGGTGCCTGTTTGCAACGTGCCTGGGTTTGGGGGTTTCTTTCAGTCACGCAGTGGTGAGGTTTTGCAAGCGCTCACAGGCAGTGTCGCAAGTGCCTGAACCCTCCGAGTGGTTTTGCCCGAGCTCCTTAGTCTGTGAATACGTGATTAAAGCCACAACCACAAGCTCTCTAGGAGATGGTCAAAGCATGGGCAGATGCCACCTCGGGGTAGTATGAGCTCAGCGAAACCGTGCCCACATGCAGGCATAGCAGCAAGCAGGGCTGGTGCAACCAGAGCCCCTACCCAGGACCGCAGACCCTGGTCCCCAGCTTCAGTGGCACCTGGAGGAGGTGGCTGTGTGGTCGTGAGGACGCTAGTCCTGCAGCAGACAGCAGCACACGAGCTAGCACGGCCAGCCTCCTCTGGGCCAGCCATGGGCTATCGTGGGCTTTGACAGCATCTGTCAGAAAGCCAGAAATGAGGGTCATGACTCCAAAGCATGGAGGGAGGCTGCCGGGGAGGATGACGAGTCCGTATTGAGCCCCGGCGGTATGATTCAGCAGCCCTGGGGTCAGCCACATGAGGAATGGGGTGGGATGGCGAGCCCCACGCAGCCCCGTTTCGGCTGCGGCCATCCTCCCTCTCTGAGGCCGCGGGGACCTCAAAGTCTATGCACGCAGACCTCCAGCCACGGGGTCTCAGCGCATCGCTGCGAGGAGCTGGCGTGCAGGGACGTGGGACCACAGCGAGCCCTGCTCTCTCACTCCTAAACCCCCCGCTTTCCCCCTCCATTTTAAGCCCATGGGAGACAGAGGAAACGAGTGACCTATTTAGTGCAAGTTCAAAATAAAACAAAACATCTGTTTGGAGAGGTGCCAGCGTTATAAATAATCCCCCAGCCCCGAGTGTTGGTATTCATGGCCCTTTCGGCTACGCATGCTCCCCAGCTTCCGCTTTCGGAGGAAAGGCCAGACCCCGGGGCCGGCAGGGCTGCTCCCCGCAGCCTGCGAGCGTGGCCCTGGCTCTGGGAAAACCCTGGGCGAGCACCAGGGCTCACCTGGGGCTGGGGAAGGAGGGATGGGGGTGTTGGGAGGAATGGCTGCCAAGTGCTGGGCAAGGCTGCTGCATACACAGCTCCTTGCCCTGGCCAAATCCTGTCCCCCTTGGTCTCCCTGGGCAGTCAGTGGGTGCCAGGGTCATGGTGATGCTGGGGCTGGCCTGTGGTGGTGCTGGGGACTGGACAGCATTATGGAGCACAGCCCTGAAGTCTGGTGTTGTGCATGACTGGGGATGCTCACGTCAACTGTGGGGAGCAGGGCTCTGCTCAGCCTTGGAGCTCACCCCTCGCAGTGTGATGACCCCCCCAGGGGAGGCACAGATGTGCCTCTTGGGAGTGTTTCAGCCTTTCCCAGTGCCCTTCCCCACAAGGATGCTCTAAAAGATGCAACAGAGCCCAGGCGGGGCTGCCCACGCTCATCCCCCAGCTCCTCCATCACCCCTGGCAGCAGAGACATTTTCAGGAGAACACACCGCGCTGCTTCCTGAGCACGTGAGCAACGCGAGTTATGGATGTGGCTGCAGGACACCCAAACTACAAGTCAGGACCCACACAGCTCCCTGCATCACTTCGCCGCTGGCACCAGAAAAAGACGGCTCCAACTGCAAAGCATCGGGGACGACTGGTAGCAGCAGCTCAAATAGCTTTCTGGCCCCTCCATGCCCTAACTGGAATATCTGGGGGTCCCAGCTCTGGAGCACGTGGGGCTGGATGGGGCTTACCTCTCTGCGCAGAGCCCATCCGCTCACTCGATGCTTTTCCCCATCGCCGGCAGAGTGGAGAGGGGAAGCAGGGGATGTGGGACTGAGGGCTGGACACCATCCCAGCTCCTCATCCCATGCCTTGCTGCCCCCAGGGCTTTCCTCACTCTTGTGCCACAGCTGCCCAAAAGCCACGTCTGCCTTGCCACAGCAATTCAAGGGAAGCACTTTGCTAAGGTATACACGAGGAGAATAACAGTCTCCAGCACACCAGCATCTCCACCACCTACTTATGGTTTCTGTTCAAGGGTGGCTGCTACGGTGGGGCCAGGGCTGGGGCCAAAGGTCCCAGCTGGCTCTAATTAACCACTAATCATCAGCTGCAAGGGGAGGGCAATGGAGGCAGGAGGAGAAACAGAGCCATCTTCTTCTCCTCTTCCAGCTAGCAGGATATAGGGACTTTGCAATGCCCTGAAAGCAGCCAGAGTTGTTGGGGGTTCTCCAGCTCCATGTCCCAGCAAAGGATGGGCAACCCGATCCTCTGAAAATTTCCGTGAGACACAGATCTGCTGGGGAGGAGGAGGAGATAATCTGCGTGGATGCGTCGGCGCTTCTCTTCTCAGCTGTCTGCAAGGGACCCGAGCTTAATCGCTTTGTTCTGGGGCTTTGGGCTCTCGTGGCTGGGATTAGGCGTTCACCAGCTCTGCGGTCAGGGCACCCTTCACCCATCCGTAGGACCTGGAGAGGAGCTTGGCACCGTGGTCAGGGTGGGAGAGGATGGGCCCGGGCAGCGCTGGGGTGCGAAGGGCTGCTTTCAGAGGAGGGCTGTGTTTGATTTGAACCTGCTGTTTCTGGGTCCCTGAGAGGGAGCAAAATGCAGCTGCTGATGCAGCTCTTGGTGCCGGGGGCTGATCCTGCCCCCTCCTCCATAGGCCTACCCGTGGGGCAGGACGAGTGTGGTGATGGCACCCAGCACTGGGACCGCAGGGACGGCCAAACCACAGCGGTGGGGACAGCCACTTTCATCCCCTGCCTCCCCTCCTACCTGTTGGCAAGCTGGCGTCAGACCCCCTGTGCTCATTGCACAAGGATGAGGGGCTGGCCCCCACTTCCTTATAACAGCAGGACCTGGGCGCAGTGATGGAGCCTTCTGGACCAGTGGATGCAGAAAGGCAATACGTTTCCCTGTGCATCTGCAGGCTGAACAGCCTCTTCCTACGTGCTCGGAGCAGGCAGCATGAGCCATCCTGCACACAGGGTCCTTTATAGCTTCCAGTGGTTCCTCTGCCCTCAGTCACGGGGCAAAAATCAGTTCCCCCCTGCACCCGTGCTCTGCAAGCAGCCCCTGCCCCCAAAACCCCACGGACCATCCAGAGGAGAAGCTGAGGCAGGACTCGGCGCGGGGGCTGGCAGCACCCCCAGCCCTCCCCTCCCCTCAGCACAGCTTTAAAATGGACACCGAGTCCCGCTCCCCGCACCAGGAATTCACCGCCCTGAATCAGACCATAATGTCCCACACAGCTCCCAGGCCGGAGAGGGAAACTTGGCAGCCGCCTGCGGGGAGAGAGGAGGGGACCCCTCTCGCCATGCCGGCGGCCCCGAGGAAAGCGGGGTTTCTGTTCCGCAGCCATTCGCTCAGCGAAGGCTGAAGCCGAGGTGACTCCCAGCTTGCGAGCGGAGAATGCGCCTTCAGAGAGCGGGGCTCGAAATGGTGCATTTTCTGCTGGCCCCAGTTCAGACAAACCCACAAGCAAACATATTTTTTTGTATAAATAAGACAGTGTGTCTCGCCAGTTAAAGCAATTCAAACATGAATGTAGCAATTTAATTGGTGCCAATGGCTGTGTCTCGGTAGCATTAAGATTTCAGTCACAGCCTCCTTGGCCTGGCAGACCGGCCAGCAAGGAGAAGGCAGAGGCACTGGCAGGATGGGGCACAGGCTTGCCTGTCACCAGCCCGTCTCCTGCCCACTTCGGGAGCCTCGTCCCCCCGAGCAGCCCCGGGCTGAGAAGTCCCCTTCCTCGGCAAGGAGAAGGTGCCTTCTGCTCCGTCTGTCCCCTGGTTTGCAGCCTGGGGTCTGACAACCCTGCAGGGTTGTGTCCCCCCCAGCCCTGCCCTGCTCCTGGACCCCACAGCCTGCTGCGAGCCCCATCACGCGCCGGCTCTCGCCGAGCCCGGGGAAGAACGTCGAATGGGTGCTAGTGGAGACCTGGACAGACATGTGGGTGCCACTGCAGGCATGCCCTGGAGAGGACGAGTCCATCCGTGGGTGCAGGGCATGAACCACGTGCACTACCCCACCCTGGCGTTCCTGGCAGCAGCCTTTCTGTGGGAGCTTTCGTGAGCTCCCTGCGTGGGCTCTCCACACCACGGTCCGCTGGCTCTGCAGGTCAGTGGTTGCAGGAGAAGGATATGAACACAGACCAGGACATGCCACAGCCTGTGTCCCAGGCGTGCGCCCAGGGATGATGTCAAAGCAGGGTGCGAGGGGCAGCGCGTCACTGTACGTCTCCTGCTACCAGGCTGAGGGGGGCAAGGGACCCTTGGGACCCCCTTGCTCAGCACGTGACCCATCCCAGCACCCCGCTGTGCATCCCTGGCATGTGTCCCTGTCCCGGCTGGGGTCTGCTCCATGTCCCCTGCAGTGCCAGGAAAGCGCTGCCCTTCCAGGAGGAGACATCCTGGTGGGAACGGAGCAGGGCAGAGGTGCGCTTGGCTTGGGGAACCTAACTAGGCAACCGGGGAGAGGAGGAGGCGAAACAGCCACCCCTAAAACGAACCTTGTTATGTCCGATTTGCCTGGCGGAGCGGAAGGAGCCTCCTGGAGCTGTTCCAGCCCCTCAGGAAACAATACCCAGCCTATACCCTCCCCTCTCAGCTCCTCTCCAGGGGATTTCTTTCCCTTGGTTAAAGTATAAACAAACAAACCCTGCGAAGTAGTCGGCCCGGATCCTCCCTCGCAGCGATAGGACGCGTCCAGCCAGCCCTGAGCCCGTGCTGTCCCCAGCTCCCCGCAGCTCTGGGCCAAAGGCAGCCCCTGCTCCCAGCACCATCGCCTGCGCTCCCACGGGATTCGGCTCCTGCACTCCCTGCCCTTTGCTGCTGCATCCTGGGAAGATGCTTTGCTGGAGCCTGACCCTACGAACACAACTGCAATCCCATCTTGCTTCAGCACGCCATCAGACACTGGGGCCAGAGGGACCGCGGGGACTGCCTGGACCCACAGTGGAGCCGGGCGCAGAACCCCCTACCCGGACCCTCTGGCAGTGGCCAGTCACACCGGTCCATCATTTAGAATCATAGAATCATTAAGGTTGGAAAAGACCTCTAAGATCATCAAGTGCAACCGTCACCCCATACCCACCATGCCTGCTACACCATGTCCCGAAGTGCCACATCTACATGCTTCTTGAACACCTCCAGGGATGGGGACTCCACCATCTCCCTGGGCAGCCTGTTCCAATGCCTGACCACTCTTCCAGTAAAGAAATTTTTCCTAATATTCAATCTAAACCTCCCCTGATGCAACTTGAGGCCGTTTGAGCAACGCCACGGCCAGCCAACATGGTCTCTTCTTGCATGGCATTGCTTTTGCAGCTAGAGAGCATTTCTTAACTAAGACAATTTCATCTTGCCCTAGTCCTGGAGAAGGGCTCAGCACTCTCCTCTTCCTAGCAGTGTTCTGAATGTGTTGGAAATCTGGTCACAGACCCGTCAAAAACGATGCTGAAAGAGATCATGGGGTCATTGCCCTGCTGCAGTGCCCACATCTCCCTAGCCAGAGGTTTGCCCACGTCCTTTGAAGCCTGCAGGGCTGAAGGCACCCAGCCTCACATCTTTAAACCTACAGACATTTTCCCTGAAAGCCAGCTTTTTTCTTTGCAGTGACCTTTCCCATGCACAAAGACTGTGCGCTACCTCCCCACAACACCCAGTGACCAATCAACCCCATCAACCTCTCTCCCAGGGTTCCACAGCCTCTTCTGGCCTTCTGATCGCCCTCCCTGCTCTCCCCGAGCCCCTCCACTCTGTGTGCATCCCCGCTGACGGCGCTCGGCGTCGCTGGGGAGGACCCGCTCCCTCCACCCTGCCTGTTCGCGCAGCTGTGTGCCCTTCAGGACATCCCATGGGAATTGCTGCAGTGTGGTGCAGGGAAACCTGCAATCTGATTTGTGTCTGCTGTAGCCCCCAGATCCTTTCCCACCGTACAAGCTGCCTGGGCTGTTACCTCCCAAAATCACGCTCAGCCATTTAATATTTCCTTCCTCATCGCAGCATGCAGTCACAGCTCGCCGTTGCCTGGTTGATGCCGGACTCCTCCTGGAGCCCTTGGGATCCTCCCGCGCTCCAGTCTGCCCGCACACCGGCTGCCCACCCAGCTCCGTGCCAGCCCAGAGCTCAGGCCGCGCGCTCGTCCGTGGCCCAGGCGGTTAATGCAGAGATTGCAGAGGACCAAGCCCACGCCAGAGCCCTGAGGGACCCCACTCGAAATGCCCAGAACTTTGGACAACAAGCCATGGCAAACGTCTCCCTGGCTGCAGCATTGCCGCTGGCCGTGCTCGTGTTCAGACTGTGCTCCCAGTTCAAACCACGGACACCCTGAACCCCCAGCCCTGCGCGGGGATGCAGGAGACAAGCCGAGGGCGGGTAATGGGGTGGCTGCGGTCCCTCCGCCTGCTCCTTCAGCGGGACCCTCTGGGCTGCTGAGCTGGAGGAAGGGACGTCTGATTTTAGGGAGAGAGACAAGCCCTTTGCGTGCTGCAGGTGGGTCGCTGCGGCTTGATGCTTCTCCCAAACACTCTTGATGCGCTGACGGACTCGGGGTGTTTCCTGGACACAGGGACACTGCTCAAGGAC
>Ga0065711_1001213_pt1 | contig 68280 bp, 28 predicted proteins | sample Hoacrofraction12_FD_59098 | JGI IMG/M metagenome (GOLD analysis project Ga0065711, IMG submission 59098) | Hoatzin crop microbial communities from Cojedes, Venezuela - Epithelial fraction 12 v2 (version 2) | ecosystem: Host-associated > Birds > Digestive system > Esophagus > Crop | place...
TTCTCCTTCCCCTCTACACTGCCCTAGTGAGACCCCATCTGGACTACTCTGTCCAGTTCTGGGCTCCCCAGTTCAAGAAAGATGAGGAGCTACTGGAGAGAGTCCAGCGGAGGGCTATGAGGATGATGAGGGAACAGGAGCATCTCTCCTACGAGGAGAAGCTGAAGGAGCTGGGCTTGTTTAGCCTGGAGAAGAGAAGGCTGAGAAGGGGACCTTATAAATGCTTATAAATATCTTCAGGGTGGGTGTCAGGAGGATGGGGCCAGGCTCTTTCCAGTGGTGCCCAGTGACAGGACAAGGGGCAATGGGCACAAACTGAAGCCCGGGAAGTTCCATCTGAACATGAGGAAGAACTTCTTCCCTCTGAGGGTGACAGAGCCCTGGCCCAGGCTGCCCAGGGAGGTTGTGGAGTCTCCTTCTCTGGAGATATTCAACACCCGCCTGGACGCGGTGCTGTGCAGCCTGCTCTGGGTGACCCTGCTTCTCAGGGGGGTTGGACTGGGCGACCCACAGAGGTCCCTTCCAACCCCGAACATGCTGTGATTCTGTGAAAAGGAAAGGAGGCAAAGTTTACGATGACAGGTAATACTTTTCATTAGAGCAACTGACGTAGAAGAAAGAAATATTTAAACTTTTTGGACACGTATGCCCTTCTTCAGGTCTGTTTATCAGGCCACAAAACTTACCTGTTTGATTAACTGACAAAAATGAAGAAGATGAAGGCTGGGAGGAGGAGCAAGCCTGAGGAAGGGCCTATGTGCCAAAAAGCTTGTCTCTCTCTCTCTACGTTAGTGGCCCTAATAAAAGGTATTACCTCGTGCTACGAATGATATCTTGCCTAAATCCTTACAGTCATATCTGCAACCACACTACTGTTACAGCAGGCAATGGTGGCATCTAAGTGAAAGACCAAATCTGACTCTTTCTCCCTGCTCTTTCCTCTGCCCTTATTTTTACCTGATTTATTGTTCCCTAATTTTCTATTCTGGTTGTAGTGTTCTCAATAGTCCGATGCGTATTACAACTTAGCCGCCTTGCAATATCTCTCAGATATGCCTCACGATGGAAATGGGATTGTTGGCTTGAGTGGCTCTTTGTATAGCATGATCCCAGACCAGAAATTAAGGAAAGGGAGTATGAAGTCCCAAAAGAGGTCTAAGATGAACTGTACATGGCCTTGAGGTTGTTCTTTCTTTTTTATGTCCAGCAATTTGATTTACAGAATCTTGGTAAATGGCATCAGACAGATAGTGAAAATAATGTCACCAGACAAATTTTTAATGTCTTTATGGGTGATATCATATTTTTCTTTTTCTTTTTTGCATTATTTGTCTTTGTTATTTATGACTGTGTATTTCAATTAAAACCATTAATATTTCTATAAAAAATAAAACAAAAGGGGCACGGTGAAGAGATTAGATTAGTGGAGCTATTATTATAAAACGTCACCTGGCAGTATGAGTGGGAAGCATCAACACTCCTCTTTTAGCTGCCACCACCTCTGCTTGGAAGGTAAAGCAACAGCAGACTGCTGCGTTCTGCGGTTGTCACTCTTTACTTGGCATTTCCAGTCTTGGGTACCATTGATGATACATAAAAGTACGGAAGTATCTGACGCCTAAAACACCTGAGCAGTAGCCTTTCCCACTTACTGTCTCATGCTTTGTTTGCAAAGTCTATGGGATCTGTCCTGCTCAAACTTGTGTTTTTCAGTTCTTTCTCAGCTGGAAGCTTTTGCCATGCAAGGTTTGACTGCATTCAAGTCAACGTTTATGTTTGTTCTAGGTATCTCACTCCTGATCTCTTTTAAGGGTAGTTGAAGTCAATAGAAAAATTGTTGTTGTTTTCACCTCTCATTTGAATCTGGAGTTTCAAATCATTAGATGCTTTTTTTCATATTATCATATCCTTTTGATAGTATTTGTCCAGTTGCAGCCATACAGTCTTCAAAATCATTTGTTTACCCAAGACCAAATATTTTTTCTGATTTCACAAGAAATTTGTCTCACGAACGGAGTCTCAACTAGTCTATGAGACTGCAAAATTACACACAGCCATAGTCTATATTGTACGCCGTGGACTGAAATTAAATCTGTTCTTAATTAAAATCACTTCATAGATCTCAAACTGCGTAGGCTGTCTTATAAATTCTATGGTCTTGGGGAGTGAAGCTGGGCTGCATGTAAAATCTGCTCCTAGATCAGAACCAGCATTAGATAGATTACTCAGAAAAATGCATATTCCTTGTTTTGGAACAAATATGGAAGAAATGACAATGCATTCCTATAGGGTGACTATGTATCTTTAAATAAGTAAAAGCTACCTTCCAACCTTAGCATTCAAGGACCAAATTTTTTTGGCTCGGAAGAGGTAGCAGGATTAGATGATTTCCCCCCCGTGCCCCCCAAAAGGCAGGCGTTCTTATTCTGTATATGTCAGTGGTGTATAGTTAAATGTGTTTTGGGAATTGAAGGATGGAAAATCAAATCATTTTCTGCTTCAGAGCAACAAGTTTTTATTCAAAGAAGATAAGAAATGTGTTGATAAACTTCTGATGCAGGGGTTTTAGTGAAGTTTTAAGTCTTTGTCAGACTGCAAAATAAGAGACGGAAAGGAATGTTTTATTGAAATAGCTTGCACTGTTGAGAAGTCAGAAGTAGAAAAGTTATTTTATTGACATTTGCATACTATTTACATATGTGAAGTCTCATGGGCTACGTCTTGGCTATCAATCCTGGTTCAGTAGCAGATACTTCTTTTAGATGATGTTCATATCATTTTATGCTTAGGACAAGGGTCTTAATTCCACATTCAGAAAAAAAAAAAACACAGGAGGGCAGAAATTTCTCAATATTTTAAACATCAAGAGTAATTGGAAAACTTTCGGCATTGTTGAGTCAAGATGGAGTGCTGTGGAGCACAGTACTGAAAAGTCTTTGAAGTGGACAGTCTACCCACTTTACTCATTGAATCCTTGTGTTTCCTTTTTGACATTAGTTCTTTAACAGGAGGAGTTGTGTCAAGCTTTTTATGGAATAGTCTTTCATTTAGAAAAGAATGACAGAATCTTAATCTGAATTTTAGTCTTGGGGTGATAGCGTGGTAGAGCACGTATGCAGCAATGCTTCCTGCGATATATATTAGAGGTGAATATGGCATGCAAATAGTAATCAGGAAGATCACATTAGATAATCAAGTCAGGTGTATATATATTTCATGCGTTTTAAGAAAGTATCAAGTAATATTTTATTTCCAAGCATTTCTTCATTATTCCTTTGTGGTAGCTTGTATCAGTATGTGTGTGTATAAATAAAAGAAAGATGGAAAATAAGTTAGAAGAGATGGAAAACTAATGATTCAAGAAATCACACAGCATCAGATAATTCTATTTTGAAATCACAGCAGTAGCACCCAGAGGCATAAACTCCCCAAATTGTTAGTAAACCCCCCCTTTGATGTATCCAGTGCTACAGAAGCCTGAAGGCACTCTTTTTTATTAGTGCCTAATGTTTCTTGAAAGAAACATTTAGCAGGCATTAAAATCTATATATACCTGTTTAATTTTCTAATCCAGTTTCTTTGACACTTATTTACTGATGCTTCATCTTGCTACTCGGGTTTAATGTTTGGTATCTTTTTGAGTATTTCAGGATTCCCTAACTGGTTGGTATGTGCAATTTAGGCAAGCGATTTTTATCCTGTCTTCAAGACTGTCTTTTACCTTAACCTCTCCATGCACTTTTTTCAGTGCCCCTTTTCTACCTACTGGGCTATCCTATTCGCAGTAGAGCAAAGTGAAAGCCTGGGAAGCCCGTATCTGTGTTTCTCAGCCAGGTCTCTAATATTTACAGTGGGATTTCTCTTCAGCTGTAGATGGTTATACTAAACTCCCTTCCCTTTCTCTCCTCCAGTCCCACGGCACAAAGATGGATTAGTTTATATTTCAACAAAACATTCCTCATATGCCTTTTTAGCCTTTTCTCTGCCATCGCATTTATGCAGAAGTATGTAATCTAGGATTGTTGTTTAGAAATGTAGTTGGTCTGAAGAGTCTTAGACTCTGAACATTGTGGTCACTGCCAGGTGAAGAGATGGAGAAACAAATTAAATGGACAGACATTACTGAACTTCTCCTTTGGAAGAATTGTCTGTTGCTCCTCATGAACTGGGCCCTTCTCCAGTTTTGCTCTAAATAAGATTCATAAGTGTAGGCTCTCTATCCAGGAAGAAATCTCTTCAGCAGTGGTACATAAACATATGCTTTCATCCTACTGAAGGGAGACTTCAGCACAGTTTTCTGGTGGGCTGGGTGGAGGGTTGGGGTTTCGCCTTTCAAAGAAGTTTTATTTGGGCTGGGCTAACTACTGAAGAAATGTTGCTGGGAAGCGACCAGCATGAGGGTCTGCCATGCTGCTTATAATAAAATCTCTGTCAGAAAAAAGAGTTTTGTAGCACTTTTCCTTAAAAAGACAGAATTTATTGCCCTGAAGTTGGCTTTGTGAGCGTGACCGAGGGAACAAGGGAAGAAAGGAGGAGGTGCAGGGAGAGTGATTCCTGAGGTTTCAGAAATTGGCGCCGGTTCCTCTTTGTTTCCCATCTGGTTTAAAATGAAGACATCTTAGAACACAATAGAAATATTCTCACTTACTTTGTCATGCATTCAACTTGTGTCGATTCGTCAAAGAGAATTTCAATTATATGCCCCCTTGCCCTTTGGAAGATTAAGGGGTAAATGCTTGGATTGTGATGAAGATTCTGAAAATGAAGTTGGTCCTGACAGAAAAGCACAATGCAACTTTTGTATGGAAAATGCAGGGTAAAGTATCATTTTAATTTGAGAGGACAACTCACTTCAGTTTAAGAACTTGATTGGCTGATGAGTTGTGACAAGCAATGTCACTTCAAGAAGATTCAGATGAATGAATTCCAGAGGTCAGATCTAACAGCTGACTCCAAAATACTGTAACTTTGTCTAGTAATGGATTGATTTGAACCAGGGAGAAAAAAAAAAAATATGGTATGTAATTATGTGGTCAACCTTAGCACTTAGGTTTTTTTCTGTCTTTGCAAAGCCAGTAATTTAAGAAGGTGATCAGAACAGCCAAAAGCCTCAGATTTTCCTTTTTGCATTCTTGTAAAGACCCGTCTGATTAATGATGGAACTCAGTAAATTAGAAAATAAAAAATCAAGCTGGTAGATTTGGTTTACAGTCTCATGTGTTATTTATTTTAAAATTGGACTGCACTGGAAACCTCCTGACTCTGTGGGCAAACGAAGCGTTAGTGGATGGTTCAGAAAAGGGGAGATGCATAACCATATCTTTGTTTCTCTTAATCTGATATATTGAAAAGGAGAAAGTATAATTATGTTTTTGCAACTAGAGGCTAGATAGGTGGAGAAGCAGCAGCTTGATTCCTAGCACGCTTCCTTTAAACTGCTGCAGTAATTCTGTGTGTCAGTCTTGGGGCTTGCGTATGTGATTTATGCATACTTTTGTGTGGTACCCGTTCATCCAAGCTTTAAATGTGTATAGAAAAGTTGTTTTACGTGAATGTGGAACAGTATGATAAATGCTTCTCTCGGTCTCTACTCCTGTTTAAATTTGACTTCGGATGCGTTGTGGTCAGTCTGTGACAGGGTAAATAGCTGTGTTGTACAGCAATCTGAGGAGCAATCCTGAAGCAATCTATATCTCCAGAGTCTGGCAACAGGGCCCATTATCAGTTTCATTCCCAAGATTTTCTTTTATACTGTTTGGATATTCATTTTTAAGACCACTTTCTGCCNTGTCTTTGTTTGAATTTTGTTACAGTTCCCTACTGGTTTGTGTAAGGCAAACTCATGAACTGGGCACATGACCCCCTGAAGCCATGACAAAAGGGATCATGAGAGTCCAAATCCTAAAAGGTTGACCATATTTGCTGGACAAATTTTTAATAGGCTATAGGTCACTAAAACAATATTTCTATTTGTTATTTGTTTCTTATGGCCTTTGGTTTCCCTACCCTTTTCCCAAAACATTATATCCTGGTTTAACATGCTCTCTAATAAGCTGTGACTTGGGAAATGGTTTAAAGGGAGGCGTTATTGCCAGGAGGGTTCCAAAAATACAAACTGGTGAAACTATTTGAAATAATCATCATAGCTTAAAGCTTAGCTTTTCCCTCTAAAGTGCTTTTGAGCTGGAATCTGCTGTCTTTGAAGTCAATGAAAAGTTGAGCTTTCGACCTTATTGATTAGTCGATTGGTCTGTGTTCCCACAGAGTGGGGACAGCAAAAATCACTTGTTACTATTTTTAGTATTACCACATTTAATAAAGTTTTCAGTTTGATTTTTTTCCAACGCTTTCTTGATACGCTACAATTGGCATTACTGATTAACATACCAATTTTTCTTCTTTCTAGTAAAAGGATTTAGATTGAAGCTGTAATTCAGACAACAGCTTTGTGCCATTGTCGGGCCTTCCAACAGCGACATGTCAGATACCCTTAGATCCCCCTCCCTCCCATGCCATGTTGGTTATTGTTCTCTTTGGAAGTCTGCATTTCCAGAGAGATATCTAGCTGGCAGGCAAGTTGTAAGTAAGATTTGACTGCAAACTATTTTCAACAAAGAGTAACTCTTCTTGGAAACCATGTATTTTTTCACAATGATGGTTTTAATATCTCTGTGTGTGTGTAAGAGGTGGGGTGGATAAGGAGGGTGGGGTAGACCAAGATATACCTTAAGGTATGTTGGAACAGTGCCACATGGAAACTGTAATTTAGTTCTCTCGTGTCCTCATTCTCTTTGATGGTCTATGAGTCTCAGCTGGACTAGAAATCTATTTTATAGACACATTTCTCTCCTTTGTAAGTCAGTAGTGTCAATAAAGTAACATAGTACCTTTTCAATTCATTGGCAATTAAAAATAATTGAACAACCTGGGAAATTTCTAAAGTGCTTTAAACCAATATTACAAATAGTTAAACAATAGTGATACAAAACATAAGGTTTTTTCAAGATTTATTTTAGTGTGTCTCCTTGTTTTTACTAAATTTAGATCAAACTTGACCCATTTATCACCAAGTCTTCATTTTGCTGAGAAATGAGTTTTGTGTCAAAGGTTTTGCTTAGCATTAAACACTACATCCTGGTGACGTTACTATTAATTTTATAGAAAAGAAACATTAGGAAATGTATGGAAAAAATAAGCTGTGCCCTACTCATCTGTTAGTTTGCTTTTAGTCTTGAAAAGGAGAACGAAAGATCAACGATGTTTTTTTCCTCTTTTCTACAATACCAGTAAATTGTTTGTTCAGTACTTACGGTATATTTACCATCGCTTGGTAGCCAATGTTACAGAAAAGTCTCATGTCAAGTGCTGAATTTTGCTATCACTAAATTTTACGTCTTATGTAGGAGTAGCTGATAATTTCTTCAGAGCTAAAAGCTGAAAGATTTTTTACCCATAATCTTCTCCTTAAGGAGAAGTTTAGGGTGTATCCAATATTCTTTAACTGTATTTTGAAAACACCTTTGTGTTTTGCACAGTATCTCTGCATGTTCAGCTAAACAAGGAATTATTTATTTACTTCTTTTCCCCCACTTGTAGGTTAAACTCTAAGTTTTTTGTAACTGAGATAGGCTAATCTATTCTGTAGCTAAACAGTATTCCCAATTTATTTTTCATTGACACGCTCTTGTCAACTTCCAAAACTTCCTTCTAAAGGGTGTGTTACCAGGAGAACAGGAGCAGGAACCTGTGTTGCATATTTTGTTCAGTATGCAATACTGAATATTTCATTTAGCTGTAGTAGTCTATATTATCTAATGTAAGTGCTAGAAATCTGTGAAAGTGATTGCATCTTTTTTTTACCTTGCGCTTTGTTTTAGTATAACAGTTCCCTCTTCATTTACTTGTCTTTCAGGTAGTCCTCTTATTATCAGTTCTTTGTTTTCAAGATTGGGTGCACAAAAGGGGGATCTCATTTCCCCTTTCAGCTCCTACTCTTAATTGTCATTCATTTTTTTCTAAATTGCATTTTCTGGAGAGTGTCCCAGTTCCGTCTCTTCTATGGTTGGTATTGTCAATGTCATGTTGTCCACATTAATTACTACGAGGTGGAAAACACCTAGCCACGTGTACCTCACATTTTGTTACTGGAATTAGGTGCCTTACAATCCATAGCTCTGAAATATATTGAGCTGATATCATGTGCCCGGCCCTGTTAGTTTCAAAGCAGTTTTGGCAATAAAAATGTTTTGTGGTTTTGGGCATGACATTAACATTTGTTTTCCCTTAGTTCTTGTTCCATTTCCTTGATAAACAGCCTTTGATGCCCAAGGGGGTGACCTTTTCCTTCACATTTCCATAAACTGAGTATTCACATAGTTGCTTAAAAAATTACATGTGTAGCTCGCCTGTTCACAATCTGCATTTTGGTCTCTGTGCTTTGGCTGAGTTTTGGTGGCCCTGTTTTCCTTGCTATGGGAAAATGTTTCCTGTGTCAGGGTCTCTCCGGGTCAGTCCTATCTCTGTTACCAGAAGGTTGCAGGACAGTGGCAAATTTTAAATGAACAACTCACTTTCAGCGGCAGAATATTACAGCTATCACACAAGACGTTTTGCTTCTCTTCCCTAGTTTAATGGCTCACAACCTGACTGGTTTCTCATCAGCTGAGTAACTTCCAGTCTGCCAGATGCTGCTATACTGTTCAGGGTGGTGGTGGGGTGGAGGCCTGGTGTATTTTATTTTGCCCTCTTCCTCTGGGTCTTGACTACTTCACTGTCTCCTTTGTGCTGCTGGAATCTAACCTCAGCAAAAAATGCTTTTAACTGTGATCGTTACTCCTGGAGAGAGGCAGGGCCTAACAGCATCTTATTTGTATCTGCAGTCATCTTCCAAGAACTTTTTTATACTCGTTTGCTGATACGAAGGTGAACACTTGAATCACATTCTTTTGAAATATCACTCCGTGGGAAATCTTAAACTTAAACACAGAATCATAGAAGCTTTCTACATGCTACCCAAATTTGGATTCTTTTAGAAGCAAAACACAGGAGACATATTTAAGATGTAAACTTATAAAAAAGATGGGCAGACTAAGCTTTTGTTAGAAGGATGGCATAATAGATATAATATATGCATATATATCTATATGTATATATAAAATACACAATATATAGAGTAGACACATCATAGTTTGTAAAATTTCCTACATTTGGAAGAAAGAACAGATATTTTTAGGAGTGCACTTACCGGTGCAGTTCACTTTTTTCTTTTTTTTTTTTTTCTTCCCTAAAAGGGTAGCCTGTAAATATGTTGTTATGAATAACATTTTTTTTTAACAGAACAGTTCAAGTAAATTAAATGACTCAAACCACCTAGATGTGAGCTCTCAGGCTGGCAATATCAATGCGGTTGCAAGTCTGTGCACCTGTTGAATCTCACTGTAGTCAAGCAATGGTGTGAAGACTTGCTGAGAGCAAAGATATTCTCTGGAGTTGGGATCCAATGGTTGGGATGACTTCTGTACCCTGTCTTCAAAGAAGGAAAATGAAGATCTTGTACAGCATGATTTGCCATAGAATCGCTCTGTCATTCTGATTAGTGGTTTTATAAAATAAGAGATGCCCTCCATCACAAGTCTACAATACAATCTACTCTGGGGCACTAGCATCATATATTGCAATTCTGGAACTATTGTCAGAGAGAAGTTTGTGTTTCCCACCTGAAAGGTAGACATGGATAAAAAAGTTAAAAAGAAATTAAAAAATAATTTTATAAACTAGTTTTTAAAAAAACCCACAAAGACCCAAAAGAACAACAAAACCCCCAAGAAGCCTGCTACGGTGTAGTAGTTCAGTAATTTATATTGATTGTTTATCCAAAGACACAAGAGATGCATTATATTTTGGCTGTTCTCCCTTTTAATGTAAGGGAATGGCCAGCAAAGGGTTAGGGGTTGCCTTTGTAGCAGTCATCCTGGAGCAGGAAGGGGCTATGTCGAAGTGCCAGGTGAGGGAGGAGTAGTAGGCAGTGTGTAGAGTAGGGAGGTATACTGGGGAAAGGAAGTTGCTGCAGAGAAAAGAAAGATGAAAATTAATTTCTTTTCCAAAATGAAGGGCTTGGAACATTCTTCAAAAGTACTTTGCTTCGCTGGAGGCTTGCATGGTTTTGGATATGTAGAAAATACTGTGGCAGTATGTGTTAGCTATGTTCGAATTTTGGACTATTTTTCAGTTTGTCATGTGTGTATGTATACATATGGATACACTTTTGGGGCGTGCTGGAAGGGCAGGGAAGATGTGATTGAAGTCTCACAAGCAAAAAGGACTGGGTTATTATGGATTAGTCTTGGGTTTCTTCAAGAGCTAAGTACTTTCAAATGGAAACAGAGTTGAATTCAGCAATTCTCACTGCTTGCTTGCGTATGAGGAGTGTATGAATATAATATGTATAAAACATTAAACAATAAAAGTAATAGCCTCTAAGGGAAAGGGAATTATTTTCTTTTGAAACCATGATGTCATGGTCTTACCTCACCTTTAGTTTCAGCCAAGCAAATAATATGTACTGAGCTCTCTATCATGTACCATTATAATTAGCTCTGTCAGGTCTTAGCCCTGCAACCCTCATGCAGATAATATGATAATATGTCTTCATAACCAAGTGACCTTACATGCACAATATTTCTCCCGTTATGAAGATTGCATGTCAATAAAGTAATTGAGTCTCAGAGGCTGCAGCGAGTGAAGATTTAGATGATTGGACTTTCAGGGCAGTGATGTATGACCGTTATTATTCTACTTGTCAGAGAGCTACGTACAAGCAAGGATGGTCAGAAGATGACAGGGATGAAAGGTTGTGTTTCATTAAAAAAAATATTGCTGTTAATCACTACTCTATTCTTTTCAAAGTCATAGAGGAAAGAAGCTCCTTTTTCATTTTAGCTCTGGTTAAGAATTTAAACATGAACACGTAGCAGGCTTTCAGAGCCCAGCTATTCAGCTTCATTATTGCTTAATTAGGGAAATAAATTATTATTTCAGTTAATAAAATACAACAAAATGCTAGACGCTGAGACCACCTGTATATTTTTATCGCATCGTTTTAAGTTAACATTAAATGCATCATGCTAAGCTTTAAATCACATTTTGCCTACAGCTTTGAGTAGTTATAACAAGGGCTGTGAGGCTGATACAAAATCAAACTGTACTGAATTCAACTATTTTTGCTTGCACCAGTTTGTTTGGACAGTTGCAGTGCTTGAAACATTTATATTTCCGTAATTTGTAAAAGCAAATGTTTTTTTTTTCTCACCAAGCTGTTTTGTAGCTGTAAATTTATCTTATGATATCATAACAGCTGGAAACTTGTAGCTTGAAAGGTTTTGTTTCATGTTTAAACAGCTCAGAAATTATGTTTGAAACACAGTATGTTTCTTTCTCTCTGTGAGATTTGTCTCATTTTGTTGCACATTATCTTGGAAGTATCTGCAAGATATTTTAAAAAAGATTATTTATGCAGTCGTTTAGTTAATAATTTCTGATGATTTATATCTGTAGCAGACCTTTCTTATATACATTAAAAAAAAAAGCCCCAAACTAGCCCCAAACAGTATTTACTGGCAAGTGCTATATAATGAAATACGGATGTGGGGTTCTGGAAGGCTGATGAGCAAAGAAGCTTGACAGTGCTGTTAGTGAGTGGAAAAATCCCAATAGAAGCACATCTTTTCTGGAGAACTAGTTTCAGAAGTCTTTAAATCTTCACAGTTCGGAAATTGACTGAGATACAGCAGCTCTGATGGAGAAAGAGCTCACCAGATTATTTTTGGCTATACACAGTAAAACAATAATGTATTAACTAAAATTAGCCACTGCATCTTTTCAGGGTTGACTCCCGTAAGGACAATTTTATAAGCACAAACAACAGAAGAAGGGAAAGAAATCCCTGTATGAGAAGTGTAAAAAATCAAGTTGTTTTTACGCTTCCTCCTGAACACGTTCTTAACGTAGCATGTAAGTGTAAAGATGCAGAGTCAAGTTTGTTTGCAAACTCATCTTCACTATTATTAATGATTTTTTCAGCAGCAAAGCTCCATGTGATCTAGGCCCTGTTATTCTATGCACTGTAAGTGATATTCTCTGTTCCAAGATAGAATGGATATTTGAGCAAGAAAGTAGAATCCAGAAATATTACGAGTATTTAGTATCTGTATTACTCTGCTGTTGGTTACTAGCAGTCGGGAGCACGAGCCTCAGCCTCCCGAGTTCTCAGTTAAACAAAATGACCACCTCTTCTCATCTTCCTGCGTAGGTACGTAACCTTAGGAACACAGCTGTGGGTAAACTAAGCAAAATTCATACTCCAGACTTAAAGCTGGTGTCTCTTGACATGGCCTTTCTTGAGTCAAACTGCTATACTGTACTATGTATGTGTTATATATATATATTAAAAATACTGTCAGACACAGTATTAATAAGAACGTTGGCTGCTTTCACTGAGGTGGCTGTAGAACAAAGTCTTCAAAGCACTGAATATCCTCGAGTGTTCAAAATGCACAGAGAGCTCTGAGGAACTGGAGGGAAATGAAGAATACTTACCCAAACTAACTTAAATAACAATGCAAAAAGGAAGTTAATAGCCCGTTATATTTTTCATATGCCCTTTTAGATAAGGGAAGAAGACTGATACCTTCCAGTCAAATGGAGGACTGACATGAGTGATCCGACTCCTCTATCAATGTGACATCTGACTCGCTGTTAACAGTTATTGGTGTTGATAGGCACACCCCACATGGAGAGCCAAATGCAGTTGTTGTGATCCCTTGTTCTTTTCTTTCTATCCCTTCTCCCTGTTTTCTGTCACAACGTCATGTTGAATCATTGTTGGGTAGCACAGGCAGGACCTCTCAAGTACTGAGGTATCAGGCTTCAGGAACTGCAGTGAAAAGAATGTAATAATGAGAACCGGAAGGCAGCACAAACCCGCTTCTTGGGGAAGGAGGCAGCTAATAAGTGGTGGTAGTGGATTCTGGGGAGAAGAACCAGGGGTGCATCCTGTGGACAAGCAGGTGTAGACTGGCTTGTCTCCGGGTCCAGTTACAGGCACACTGAGAAGATCAGTGCTGATGTCTGTCACTTTGTGCACATCAAGATGCTGATCTGAGAAAACGGAATAGTCAGTGGTTCTCTTGTAATCAACCCTGGTATGGAGAACAGAATTGTATTTAAAAAAAAAAAAAGAAAATTAAAAGTACCGTGCTTTTTAGATTTCTGTGTATGTTTTGCTAGCTCAGCTTTGTGTTTTCTCTTTGAAGGGAATGGATCTATACCTTCCTCCTCTGTTGCTTTCCCTAGGGTTATTACTTGATGATCCCAAGCTGTCTAGGTCTGTGCGTGTGTACTCGACACACATGTACTGCACACACGTCTGATGTGTGCTCTTTTTTCACACTGTTCAGGCATTACTTGGGATTCAGTGCTTTCAGGTGTGCCTGTTTGGAGGGTAGATTACACATTTGCTTTCTGATTTTTTTTGTAAGCTTGTAGCTGGAAATTTGGATACTTGTTCCATTTTGTCTGAGTCAGAAAGTTTGACAACGATGAGGAGTTAGAATAATATTCTAGCTATAGCCTATTTTTGTATGTGTTGATGTGCATATATACATGCTTGCATGACAATAATTCTATTTACAGCAATAGCAGCAGCAATGATCAATGTGGCCTAAGTGTTTCCATTTGCTTATAATTATATGACATTTTTGGCTATGTGAGATAATTTATTGCCTTATTTCTGTCCAGAGGATAAGAGTCTTCCAGTATTTTTTTTGCTTTTGTAATATTTAATCAGATAATCCTATTATTTCTCATGTGTTTATAGATTCATGCAGTCCAAAGCTATTCAGACTGGCTTCATGTTCTGTACCTCACAGGTCTTGCATTTCACGTAATTATCCCTTAACTGCACTCAGCAAGTTGTATTTACTAATGCCTGTCTTCCAGAAAAGCACGGTCTTGATTGAAAAGTGTGGACTCCACCAATTTACCTGATGGCCTGTTCAAATTCTTCATCACCATATGGTAAAAGATGTGACCAATTTTGTCTGGCTTCCATTTTCAGCCTTGGGAGCTACTTTAGTAATATTAATACTGGATATTAGCCCTTTAATATTTAGTATTTTGTCGTAGTGTAGGGTAGTTATGCAGTGTAATGAAATAGCCTCCCAGACATATTTTTTTTTCTTATAAACTAAAAGCATGGTACTATTGAAACCCCTCACTCTATGTTCTCCAATCCTTAAGTATAGATTATGGCTCTTTTCATCACCTTTTCTAATTTTTCAATGCACTTTAAAGCATACAGCCATCGAAACTGTTTGTACTAAACTAGTCTCGTGAGTGAACAGTGGTAAAATAGTTTTCAATGCCTGTTCTGTTCCTCTATTCATTTTCTCTATCCCTTTAACCCTCAAAGTACAGTTACTTTAACCCATCTTGCTTTGAGATCATTAGGACTTTCTGTTGAATTGCTTGCCTGCCACGTTGCCACAATTTTTTTCAGAGGCTCTGCTTTTTTTTATACAGTCTCACATTTTATGGATATGGCCAGTCCTTCCTCAGTCCCTGATAAACACCCTTAGATGGTGATGACACAATGATGACTGGCATACCAGCCAGTTTCCAATGTATTTAACTTTTATTGCTGATGTGTGGTACTATTTTAGTATTAGGTATTTGTTACAAAATGAATTTGCATCTCCTTTTTGCTTTTTTCATCAAAACTGGAACCATTTGTTGCTAGTGATGAATTCGACAAAGATCTCCCTTGTTTGTAGATCAGCCTCTACCAGGTGCTCCCAACACCACTGAAACCTGGGGGGTTTTCTGTGCCCAGGCAGAAGTAGGAAAAGGTGAGAAGTTGGCATAATGCCATCATAGCATGTGCTCACCCACCTTCCAGAAGCGCCCAAAGGTTATGCCGGGAGGCTCGATAGGCTCTGCTGGGGCAGAAAGGGAGAACGCCCTTGAAGCTGTTTTTCCTTCTCGCTTCCTTTTCATTGTGAGGAAGCGTGTAAATGACAATCTGCCTCTTTTTGTTGCTAGCAGCACGTGTCTCTCCGTATGAGTACGTAGCATACCATCTTTACGTAAGTTATGACTGTATTTATCTGTTTTTTCTTAATGAAACAGCTCTTTCTTCCAATCCTTTCTGTTTCTTTTACCTTGAATTTGCAGGCTGCCTTGGGTTTAGTCTTTAATGTAATTAGTTTGTAGCAGAAATAAAAGTGATTGGTGGCTTACCAATGTTTTCTTCGCACCCATCTGTTTTCTCTTCTGCCTTTTAGTATATGGGAAAGAATGCACTCTTTCATTAAATCTAACACAACTCAAAGGTCACTTTTAATTTGCATTTTGAAAAAGAAACTGTATAAAAATTAATCAAATACTCTTGGCTTAGTCACAGACAAGCCTAGGGACAAAATGCCTTAACTTTCTTGTTTGTCTTTGCAAGATACAATCAATTTACTTATAAATGACTTGGTAATCCCAGTCTCAACACCACTGCCTTTCACATTTCAGGAGTTATAATTACATGCAGAAATATCTGTAGTTATCAAGAAGGTAACAGTAAGTCAGCTTTACAGCTATTTAATATTAAACAGAAATTATCTATATGGTCCAAAGGTGTTCCACCTGGAGCTATGTTTGAGTGTCCCTGCTACAAGACAGTGGAGACCTTGCAGAGCTGAATGACTTCTGCATGCTCTTGAATGGAAAAAAGACTAGCTGGGGAAGTTATTTACATTTCTATATTTATTTCTTCCTGTCAGTTTTGCTAATTATACCATAATTTGTATTTTAAAATCTCTTAACGACTATCATGGCAGTTACCAAAAGGATGATTTCCCAAAACGTTGAAAGTAGTGAACTTTTACTAATCATCTGGTAGTGAAGCTGTCTGAACTGCAGAATGACATCCACAGAACAAGACAAGACACTGAACAGTTCTTTCCTTTAGCAAGGGGATATTGGCTGCCAGGTGTGTATCTGGATTTTTGTTTCTGAGTATGTGTTTCATTTAAATATCCTCTTCTGGCCAGTTCTGAATATATGCAAAAGCAGCTCCTGAAAAGGTCATGCTGGACTGACCAGCTAAAAGTATCTGCAGGAAAACTGTAGATTTTTATCAAAGAGAAAGTGTAGATTTCATCAGCTGGGTCAGCTTCACATAGGGCCAGTCACAATCTTTTTGTGTGACTCGGCGTTAGAATTCAGTCATTGACCAGGAGCATTAGTTGGTGGCTCCGACATATTTTGTCCACCAAGGTATCCCTGTGTAGTAACAGTTGTTGACTGGAATTCAGTACTGTTTTCTTTATCAGCCTAAGTGCTATTTTTGAAGTGTTTCACAGTGTTAAAAACTACATAACATTTTTAAAAAGTTAACAGTGGAGACACAATTCAGTTTCTTCAAGGAGTTCTTTTTATTGGTGTTTTGTGTCCCTCCGTGTGTTCTTTGTTCCTCACTTCCCAAGTACCTCTGTTTAGAAATAAATAAAACGGAATGTTCCTACGCTATTGCTTCCTTTTAAAATCTTAGGTTTTAACCAGTTTCTCGCAGATAGTCTCTGACACCTGCCCGAGTAGTTACTCATCAGAAAATGGATTATGTGAATATCTGATTTAATGAAAACACATATTGTAACTGTACGCCCCTGTGGCCTGCCAGCCGTAACATTATCCAGATCTTGCTCACATGTTTGCATCATTTGTCAAATTCTTTGATAGTAGTTTTCCTTCATTCAAAAAGGTATGAAGAGCCCCCAAAACTTCTTGAAGTGCCAGCCGGCTGAAACCACTTCTTGAGCTGATGAGTATTTTAAAACCTATTTTAAAAGAACCGAGGTGGTGACTGGCCACAAAAACATGCTCCCAGTTTTTCTGCTGTCCCGGGAAGAGGTGCTGGGGAGGATGTCCTCGGAAGGCTAGTGTAAGAAAAGACATTCTGTCTATCACGGTGAGAGCAATTTATCTGTTCGTAGCAATTCCAACCTCCAAGAGCTGTTCTTCAAGGTGAATTGGAGAAGCTCATGAGAAGAAGTATTGCAATAAAAGTATGTGGTTGTTCAGTGTGTGTTTGGCCTGATCAGTGATATATTTGTAAGTACTGTAGGAATCTTTTAATGTAAACTGAAAAATGAAAGTACCAAATTAATCACTAAAACACTAGTATGTATTCAGTTAATTGTGTGTATAAAAAAAAAAAGTAAAATCCAAGATAGGATATGCTTCAGTGCTGGTTTACAGTAGAGTAAAAAAATGCAGTGCTACCAGTTCCTGAAGGTAGCTGAATTTCTGAATGTGGCTGAAAACTTAAAAAGTGTATTTAAAGAATGTATAGTATTTAATTAATTGTTTAAAAGGGATTTGAGAAACAGACGGGCTTCAAAGAAAGTGTAAGTGAATAAACTCTGCTAAGAAAATCTGAAGATATTAGCATGTAAGTGGAAAAGGAGAGCATCCTGTCACAGTTTAAAAGGGGTCAGTCTCCAGAACAGAGCAGAATTTGACGAAGAAATTCAAATATAGTTTCAGTTTTCTTGATTTCTCTCTTCCTAACTAGCTAGGCTCTTGCAAGCTAACTTAAAGGGTGTGAATGTTTATTTGTGTGAATGTTTATTTAATGTGCATTTTGGATGTCCAAAAATGTAACATTTTGTGGTCCTTTATTCTGCCTCCTTGCCCTGTGGTTTTTTTTTTTCTCCTTTCCGTAACATTTCTTTTGAAAAGTCATTAGTGGGAACAATTTCCAGCCAGGAGGGGTGTGGCAAACTGTTTTCTCGGACAGTATCCAGTCTCCTGATATTGATTGTGATATACTGTATGGCTAGGTATATTGCAGTTCATCTTCCTTTAATAGAGGATTAATTAAGCTTTCTGGTAAAGATTGGAAGGCTCTGTCTGTATCTGATGCTGTATAAACAGAAGGAGAATGTAACATGGCCACTCATATGTCAGGTCTCGTAGTTCATCTCGGAGATAACACAGTGGTTTTTTGATGCTATGTCTTTACTTGCTATTGGAAATTCATAGAAAATTATAATTCTGATCAAATGGGACAGTATATTCGGAAGTTTAAATTTTGAAATTAAATGTCGTAGTGAATTCCATATATTTACTTACAATATAAATATAAAAATAGATTAATATTTCATCAGAAGAGGTGAAAGCAAAAGCATGCTATCCTAACAAAGCAATCCACTGCAAAGGTGACTGCTTTCTTAGGTTTTTCTACTTCATAAAAAATTTGTCTTGGACAAGAAGACTTAGCTTTATAGCCCCTTCTAGCTCTCATAACTGAAAATAGTGTTGCGTTATTATTATTATTCATCTCTGCTATGTAAAGAAATACTAAAACTGAAGAAGTAAATGATTTTGCAAAAGATAGAAAGAAACCTGGCATTGCTTACTGTTCTCTAGCTACTGACAGGTTACTACCTTGACAAAGAATTACATTAATAAATGTCTTCAATTAGGAGACTTGATCTGAGGCAGCGCACTGAAGGGACCTGTAGGCAGGGGGGATATGAGCCAAGATTATCATCTGCAGTTCAGAAAAGGAAAGAGAGGCCTAAAATGACCTGACATACCTCTCAAAGAGAAGCTGTATCACTTGGGGGCTGATGCTCCAGCCTCCACGCCACAAGCTCTTCTGTGCTCCACCTGCCTGGCGTGCAGACATGGCTTGGCGCAGAACCAGTCCGAGCATGACAAATGTTCGTTAGGTTTAGGTAGCTGATGGGTCTGATGCCTCATGGACTATTTCTATTCTTGTGTTGCAGCTAAGTCGTTCTGCATTCGGATGAACATCTGTGTAGACTGCTGTCATTCAGGATTTTAAAGGACACTACCTTTTTTTGACGGTTGGTTTCGGTAGAAATGGAGCACAGTTTTTTTGGGACCTATTTTTAGCAGCCTAAGGCTAGGAAGCTCAATTTTTCAACAAGGTTGTTTACTGGAAAGAAAAGGCTATATGATCTTGGTGACAACTTGAAGACCGTTGTCTCAATAACTAGTGATAGGACTCTGTTACAGACAGGGCAATGCTAGCAAGAAGCAACTCTCCTTTTTATTTTTTTAGCTGTGATGCTGTGATAGCAAGCTTATAAAACCAGGATGGCACCAGAGAAGAATAAAATGTATTAAAAAAATTATAAAGTCCAATCTTCTGTGCTCCACTCACTCTCAAAAAGAGTTTCTAACATGAGAGAACAAGAAATGTGATCTGTGGTTTACACTGAATGACTTTCAAAGAGTTCTAGTCCTACTTTTGCCATCAAGACATATGACTTAATCTCTCTGAGCCTTTGTTTACTACTGTAAGGGAAGTTAGAAGCTTCACATGGGAGGCCTGAAAAGGACATTTCTTTAGTAAGCATGTATGACGTACCTGAGAGGTGGTTCTGGAAAATGATAGGTTGTTTTGTCACTGTTGCTGGGGCTGTAAAGCAAACAATAGTTTCAGGTGGTGTGCAAAATTAAAAGGTATTTGGAGATTTCTATTATCTGATTCAGATTCATCAAAAATACTGACTAAAAATGCATGTTAACATCAACTTTTATTAGTTTTTACCTGAACAAAATCCTAGCATCTAATAAAAATTTGGACATTTGGCTATCTATTTTATTATTCAGTGTTTATTCCTAATTGATCTTGGCTGATTAGAAGCATAGCATCCTTAGCCAAAGAAGACAGTCCTCTATAAAATGCTTTTTATAATAGCGGAGTCAAGAGTTAATGCTATCATTTTCTCAATTTCAGAGCACTGATTACTTCAGCAGCCTGGGGAGAGATTTGCTTGACCCAGAACTTGCCTGGCTTTCAGTGTTTCTTTGCTGAAGAGAAACGTTGATTCGGTGATTGTAGTCTAGTATATGCTTTCTGAGAAGTTGCAGCCAAGAAGATTTGTAGTAGCGGCCTTCATGGAGGAAGAATAAGATGGTCATCATAATTATTGATATTTTTCTTTCATTACATGAATCTTCCTGTAATGGTATAAAACATCCGTGTATAGTAATGAAAAGAATTTTGTAAAATTCCGTTGGAATTGCTCAGTTGCTGCATGCATCATGTGAAGCACAAGTGGCTTTAAAAAAATGTACAATTCATGGTGAACCTCGTCTCCTTTCACCACAGTATGGCTGTCACTTTAGTCTGGCCTAAATGATTTTATTTCGTCATTTACCTTTAGCAGTGGGTTACCGCTGCTTGCGCTGTAATACTGCTGCTTGGGCATACTACTGTAGTGTTACAAAGACTCATTAATTAGTTTGTCCACTACATCAGTATCGTCACATCTACTAAGGACATGTAAGTTCAAGCTCTGTAGTAGCGTTAACAACACGATAGGATAGGAAAGGTCTGAATATAGACAGCAGCATAATAGCGGCTGGCAAAATAGAATAACTACCTGAAATCTGATTTTGACACCATTTCAAAATTGCTGGAGAGGTCTTTAGCCCTGAGATACTGAAATTAACCCTGAGACTCTTAAAACAAAATTATACCTTCTCCCATGCACTCAAAAAACCTCTTATATAAGATTCTTTCCTTTAGATTTCTTTCTGAAATTATAATATAAATTCAGGTCAATTTTCAATTTATTGTTGAAAAGCAGGAAGGCTTACACATATACCTCGGAAAAATGGTGTCTTGGTTCCTGCAGCTGGACGTTAAACACAAACACAGGTTTGGAAAAAAGTAGGATTTATATCGCTGCTGTTTCAGACACACAGCCATATTGCTGACTTAGAAACATTAATGTGTGGGTTCGTAGACACATTTTAGAGAATTTTCTTATTCAAATAGCAGGTTAAAAAAAAATAAACCATGCTTGCCTGTTTTGTGTAAATAAGGAAGTTGTTTGTTTGTTTTTTTCCACAGTAATGTGAGCTTATATTAGTGCATGTAAAGAAAATCAAGCTTTTGGAAGTCATAGAACTATAGCTGGAATTCTGAAATTCAGACCTAAGAGTGGTATCACAGTTATGAATTTTCTGTTTAACATATCTTGAAATAATCATCTTTGCCTTTTATCCTTAGCTGAAATTTCTGAAGACGTTAACCTTATTTTCACAGGAAACTAGAACCCCGTCAGCTTCCAGTAGGACTTAGGATGTACAGTACATTGTAAAGTGGGACCAATGAAAAATGCCTTGATAGTTTTCAATATTTTTTCCTCATGCCCTCCTGGGGATTGGAGGAGGTTTGATTGAATTTATGCATATATAATAAGTGATATTTTAGGATATATGAATAGAAGAGTAAAGCAAGATGGAGATGATTATTGGTCTTGTGTCAATGACCTTCACTATAACATTGGAGCTGCTTTATTTTCAACCCTGAGATTAAGCGTGCTGAGATCAGGAATTCTACACCGCAGCTGTTTGGTTTGTTTTTTTTTTTTTCCTAGGTAAGCAAGCAGCTGCAGAATTGAAATGTTGCAAAGAAATTTACTTGTGCAAGTATTTTTGGAGATACTGCCATTCTTACCAGTCATCGAGGCTCAGACAGACAAGCTCTTCTTGTGCTGTCGAATAGCAGAAGATTACCTGGCTGCTGACGATCATTTCAGGTTATGGCAGGAGGAGATTAGCTCAATATTAGAACAGCTCACATTTTCCATTTTTTCTCGGTTTTCAGAGTGGCATGGAAATTATATTTGTGAATCCCTGGGGACTCTCACGTTGGTGTCAGCTTTCAGATTTTGCCAGATACATCTAAATGTGGACATAAAAATGTAATGGAAAGAAATTGAAAAAAATATCTGTTTCTTGATTCTTTATTACTGAAGAGTTAAGAAAGTGATTCCTCAGGCTATTGCACAAATCTTAAACTGGGAATAAATGTTAGGATGAAATCAGATTGCTGAAGATTCTTTTGCCTGTGCATCTCTTTAAAAAAAAATCATATCAGAAATATAGTAGGCACATGTGCTTTGACCATTTTTTGGAAAGGTTTTACCCCAATAAGAATTTGGAGAAAACGTTTAAGACCAATTTTATAACAAAAGCTAGTCATATTATATGCATGTGGTGTCAAAGAATCTTTCGTCCCCTCACACATTCAGAAACTCTTTATCCACCTCAATATTAACAGCAGGTGTGCAAAATATATTGTAAAAATGGAAAAATTAGAAAATAGTAATTTTAAATTGGTAGTGTACAAGAATACACTGAATTAAGCACATAAGCTACGTAAACTTATTTCTGTGCTATGTTATATATAGAAACTGTGTATTAAAATGGAGCTGGTTACCCTCCTTGGAAAGTACTGTGCAAGTAGTACATAATATCAGTATGTAATACAACACACGTCAGGTACTTTCTTTACTGTTCTCAGGGTATGTCTCCATGAATGCTAATATTGTAAAGAACTTAGATAATGCTGCTGCCTGTGAATTGAGGTGACAAAAAGCATTTCAAATGTTCAAAGTGAAGACTTACTCAAACTTCATTTTTCCAATATTTAGAATCACTCAAAATGGAGAACTGGGGTGTTCCAAATACTCCTGGTCTTTATGCTGAGCTGCACATGATCATGCCCACTCCTGAGTTTTGGGAAGTTTATCTTCAGATACTGACGGCATGGCTTCAATTCTTTCTTAGAAGTTTTAACATATATCTGAAACTATAAAAGGAGGGAGCTTTTATAGTTCCTAAAAATTCTTGTTGGAATTTATATTGAACTCAATTTAAGGTATGTTGGAGAAGCTAGAAGGAAGGAAAAGGGTTTTTTTATAATTTCAGTGGTATTTCATCAGGTCCTAGCTGGCCAAAATGTTGGAGAAGTGTCAGGACTTCTAGTGCGGAGGTGAAGTCAGGTGGGGAGTATCCTGGGTGGCCAGTCTAGAGCAGGTCAGAACTTGGTTTCTGTCCTTTCTTTTCCTTGCCCTGCCTTCCAATCAAAACTTGCCTTTAGCCCTCTTGGAATAGAAGGATTTTCTTTTAATCAACTTTCTTCCCTCAGCTTCTTCAATAGAGTCCCGCAGCAGTGACCGTGATTTAGTCCATGTATGTGTATGTATCTTTCCTTTTTTTGTTTTTTTTAGCATCTCTTGTGCATTGAGCTGTGTAGTAAGTGATTGATTGTTTCTGATACACTGTTACTGGGAAGTTTGGACTAAAATTTGACAGCTTGGAAATGTGTCTGAACTTGCTGGTTTGTGTTATAGCTTAAAGGAGATTTATTGCCTTTAATTTTTGAAAGGTGCTACAAGTAATGGTTTGATAAAGACTTGCTCATAGCAGAGTAATTAACAGAAGATACTTTTGAGTTCTACTAAATGGTGCTATTGCTATTCCAGTTTAAAGATGCTGACTTTGTTTCTAGACTATGTGTATGCCCTTCAGTGCCTGCTTTAGTAGATGTCAAATATTAAATCTCCATCAGTCGACAGGTGTGCCTTATTTACAAGTTTCTAGCTGTAAGAAACATAATTGACCAGTTAAATCCCTACTGTATTTTGAAATGTGCCTGTTCTTCTAAAATGTAGATGTTACTTTAGATATTAAATAAAAAATTACTAATAGAATTAATTACATTATTGTTATTAAATTCCATTTTTTAGAGTTACGCCACCACGATGAGACAATTGTGCCAGTATGTAGTACAAAATGTGAAAACTTGTTTGATACTTGTATAGCACAAAGTGATGAGAGTAACTGTAGCTCAGATTCCATTAGATGTAGATTTTCAGTTACTCGTAACTAAAACATTTACAAACCTGGGTGATTTTTTTTTTTTAGTTACATTTTCCCCAAAGGTAAGCATTTTTTAAAAATACTTATTTTTTTAAAAAGTTCATCGACATGGAGATGTAAAGAAGTTGAGGTATTAAAAGAGAAGGAATGCAGGGTACAGAACGAAAATCCCCTTAAGGGGAACACCTTTGGAAGTTCCAAAGTTGGTTTGGACTTGATTTGCTACACACTGAAAGTTATCATTCAAGTCAGATCTTTGTGCAGGATTTCAAAGCATTTTTCTGAAATCTTATGTCATGGAGGACTTCGCATGGGTTTACATGCCAATGCTACTTCATAGGCGTGCTAGAAATTGGTGCTCAGTCATCTCCTATATTTCAGTTTGCACCCCTCTTTGAGTGGAGGGGTAAGCCACCTGGGTCTCCACGGAAAGGAGTTCTGGTAAGAGGAATTAGCTTGAATTTGAACCTTATCTTGATGCGGGTCAGGATGGAATGTGGTTGCCTTAAGTAGTGTGGAACCGCCCACACAAACCTGCTCTTGGATTCAACAAAAGGAGCGGATATAGATTAATCTTTAGGACCATTTTAAAAACAAACTTGCAGTTCAAACTGTATTCAGGAGAAGACTGGAATTATTATTATTAATTTAAAATTGCATTTGTGTAATAAAATCGCTTTGGATTCCCAAACTCAACAGTCATCTGTGCAAACAGACCACTGTAGAGTAACGACTCAATTCTCATGAGTGTTAACAAAGGACAGGTTTTGTAGCAGTCGGTTGTGGATGTTTCTATTTCATTTTCCAGAAATCCTTTAAATACGTAATTCGTACAATAAGGACGTTAGCTGCATGTGCATACTTAGATACCTGGTAAAAAATATCTGAGAGATGTTATAAGTTGAGGCAAGAAGCTTCTTCCTGCAATCCTCACTGTGCTGCACAGTGAACGCCTGTATTGTGTCTAATGTGTTGGGCCAGGCATTCCTTTGACTTTTAGCCAAATATTTCAAAAGTGAGGTGTTGCAAAGGGAGGTTTTCTTATGAACCATATGAGCTTCAAAGTCTTGGATAGTCTAGTTTATGTTTTCGGTTTTTGAAAATAAAGAGAATAATGAATTCCCTATTAAATAATATTTTAAAGAAGATGTTAATGTTTCACTTTTTGTCTAAAATGCTCTATCATTTAATTATGCAAGTAGAAAGAGCTATGTTAAAAATAATATTTATTCTTAATTTTCTGCCTTTGCATATACTCAATTATAGTTTTTCAAATGACATTTCTTCCCTGTAACTTTTCATTGAGACAGGAAAGAACTTGGAATGTTCTCCAGTAATTAGATTCAAAGTCAAGCTATTTACTAAATAACTTGGGAAGTATTGTAAAAAGTACAGTGAAGTCCTTTCACTTAAAAGTACATCCAGGTCTAAGTCTTCCCAACTTGAAGGTCAGATTTATGTGATCTCCTGCACAGAGGTTCTTTTCTGACACATGCTACTAATCTTTTTTATTTTTTTTCAGAAACTCTGAACAGAACAGACTATCACTTCTTTAGACTGAGTAGTAATGAGATTGTCATATCTGTGTTTGTTACTTAAAACGAATGAATTCTTGGTTTGTTCTTCAGAACGTGATCCACATGGACCCTAGTAACTAAACTTAGTAGTTACTTTCTTCTCTACACAGTGTGTAAAAAGATCACTCTTACCTGTCAGTAAGAAAAAAAATTAAATAGTAGCAAATGCAAGTAGCAAATATTTACTTATTATATTATTATTGTTAAATATTATTTAAATACTTAAATATTTGTTTAAATACTAGTATTAAATATTATTTAAAATGTTAATAAAATAAAGGAGAAGTTTATGTAGCTGGAAAGTAACTTACTATTCAGATGATGTACAGTATTATCAGAGAAATAGCGTGGTATCATTTGACCAAGTTGTATCAAATTAATTAACCTGAGCACACAGATCAGGATTAAAATTTCAGGCAGGGAGCATTAATTTGGATATATACTTTTATTTTGTTCTTTTCCTCTTAATATTTTCAGTGTATTCGCTATTTATGTGAACTATCCACGCGTTGAGTGATGTAGAACTCTAGAAGTCCGCATTTGGAACTGACTTCAGTTTTCCTTGCATTCCACCACTTTGCCCTTTTTAGCCAGAAGTAGAGAAAATGACAATGTAGCCCTCAATTCTATAAAGTTTCCTGATAATTTTCAGACTGTAAGATGTGCAACTGCTAGTTATAACTCTGCAACTTGGATTCAGTTGCTCTTAATATGAAGATAAGGGACACACATCTTGATGGGCTAAGCTAATTTAAGTATGTTAAAGTTTTTGTACCTGCAAGTAATTTTAAGTTTCAAAAAATTCTAACAATGGTCAAGTTTCTGGTACATATTGCGTAATTTACTAGTGCTTATACTAAATATATGTACCGCTGTCTCAAGCTATATGCTTGTTTTCCCATAATAATAATAGATGGGACATAAAATAACTTGGATCGAATTAGCATTTTCATCTGTTTAAGCAAATTTTTCATACAGCTTCACTATCGGGATTCTGCTTGTTTCACTTCCATAGAGAACTGTCTGTCTCATCACTAGTTTTTTTTTTTTAACCTCTTTCAGTCAACCCTCCTCCTGATTTTATAAAGGCTTCTTGTTTTGGTTTAAATGAGATTTGTCCTCATTATTTATATGATGCTGCCATGATTGTGGTGTCACTTTGTATAGTACTCATTATGCACCATTTTGAATACTTGCTTTGATTACTTCCAAAGCTGGTGATTTTAATGCCCTGTTTTCCAGTATCCACTGGTGATGCTTTCAGCTAGGGCTGATGCCTTCAGGATCTTTCTGTCTCAGCTATTCAGAAAAAGCTAAGAATAACCAAACACCATATGTCATCTTTAATATCAATTCTCTGCTCGTCAGTTCATTGTAGAACTGAGTGAAAAGTGTGATTATTCCTGCTTATTCCAGTAAGTCCTTTGCATCTTCTTTAGCTGAGTTGGTGGCTTCACCTTCCCCTCCAGCTCTACGGTTTTTGCTCATTGTTCTCTTCTGGGTATCCGAAACTGGTCGAAGTTTCATAGCACCAAGAAGGTGATTTATTTATCTTAGTGAATGTTACTATTTTGATATATATATCTATATTTTAGCTGTCTGTCTTATGCCCTGTTGATTTGGTGTTTACAGAGTGTATGTAGGCTTGGATCTCGAAAACTAACAGCAGCTTCTACAGTTGGTTATAATTGTATGAATATACTGCACAATTAGCATACTTCTAGTAAAGCATAGATGCAAGGTCTGATAAGATTCGTTTTCATGTGCTGACTAATAAGGAAAAGCTGTATTCCTGCATCTGAAGGCCGATACGGACCCCGATAATTAACCTGCTACATATTCTTACTGCAGCGTCCATTCCTTGTTGCTAATGCTACCTTTTATGGTGCTGTACTTTTTTTGTTCTTTCCGTTAGTTTGCACACTCCTGGCTGATGGAGGTGGGTTTTGTACTGTAGGAATATGGTGTAACCTGTGTGTTGTCACCTCAGCATCAGTTACCCCATAGTCATGAGTATCCTGAACAACCTCCACAGTAGTTTTAGCCATTGGACTTTGGGGCATGAAGAGAGCGGAGCCAGTTCTTGGCGTGGAGGTGTTTTAATATAAAGGTCTCGTATGTGACTTTCTGTGGCTGTGTTGTGTTTGTAACAATCTGTATTTCAGCTCAAGAATTCTCCTTTCCCGTGAGGAATCCAAAAAAACCTGGCACTTCGCTAATTTACCATTTCTGTCAGTATTGGTAAATGCGTCAGTCCCTCTGATTTGGAAAGTGCAATATCCCGTGTGCTTTACAGCTGTGTTAGAAACGACAGAAATACTTCTGTATAATTAGCTTTATGTACAATGTACATGAGGAAAAAAGCACAGTTGCCTTATATACTAATCTTCCACTCTTGGTCCTTAGAGCTTACCTGCAGCGTTACTGTTAGAATAGCACTCGTTTTTTTCCCCTTGCCGTTAGAGTTACGGGATGCTGTATCAAGGCAGTGCATTTTTCCCTTTCTCTGTCAGGTCATCTTCATCTACTGTGGTCATGTTAGAAAGCCTTTGCTGTCTTAAAGGACAATTGCTTCTTTTCTCTTTATTTCAAGGCCTTTGTCCAGCTCAGACTGGTAAATTAGTGCAAAGTGCTTGCTCAGAACAAAACCGGAATGATGTGATTTTATTAAATGGGGTTTGCAAAGGCTACCGTAAAAGTGAGGAATGATTTTCAGTCACTTCTTCTGGACTGCATTCAAGTTCATGTCCCTGAGAGAGCTTAAAAGAGCTGCAAGCACTAATTGTTTGTTTAATGATTTGGCCACCTTTATAAAAACTGCAAAACTAAGTTTTCCATTACTGCTTTAGGTCATTGCTGTAGAACCTCTGGGTTAAATTGTTACTCATAAATCTCAAGTCTTTATTTTTGATAGTACTTTTTGACATTTCCTAGTACTTTCACAGCCACAAATCCCATTAAAACAGTGATTACACTGGTGGAGATGCAAGCCAACAATAAAGCATAACCAATGAATGATCACGATGATTAATTTGAGAGTCTTGTTTTTCATTAAAAACTTAGTGTTTCACATAATGCTACTAAATATTCAGACTATTACCTAGTGTAAATTACTTTTTTTTTTTTAACCTGTATCCCCAGGATTTCAACAGTGGAACATCTGTTTTATTTTGAGAAAAATATGATAAACATCTGTTTGCATGGAAAATGTGAATGAAACCAGACCACATTTGTTTGCAGTGTTATGGATTATCTGGTCTTACACTGTTTATGAATAAATCATGCAGGATGGATAGTGCTGGTAACCACCGCAGTATGTTTTATACTTGGTTTAAAACATAAATTTATGTATTTGTGATTTTTCCTGTAGACACTCATAAAATTTATGTTTTAAATAAAGAAGAAGCCTGTTGCATTTCTAGGCCAGTATTTAAGCTCATGGATACCAGAAATTCTTTTAAGGCAAGCCGTGCCCGCTGCTCTTCATATGTATGAGAATATAGAGTGAGGCTTACAAACAAAGCAAAAGAACTCTACTGTGATGAAGGGAAAAAATGCTATAATATATTTTATCATTAGAGAAATACTGTGCTCTCATGTAACTGGATTGTGACATAATGTAGTATAGATTTAAGTTTGCCTGTGTAGCCTGGAAGACACATCTCGCAAACCCTCGTGCCTGGTTGTGGTACTTACTGTCGTGAATCCTTTACAGAGATTCCAAAATAGTTTATATTCAAGGGAGTGGGTGGATGTACAAACATTTTTCTGTTCAAAGGAGTGGGGAGATGCTCAGGTTTGAACAGGCCAGTAGTTTGTGCGAGCACTTGTGAGCTATGTCCACTTGCCCAACGGTGTCTGTGCTAACATGTTTAAAGAGTCCCGGCTGCATTTGGTCATAGATGTCAAACTACCAGGGTCTGTTGGTTCTGCGATATGAAGAGACGTGCTCTACAGGGCAGTTTATGGGCTGATTTTGTACTTAGTAGCCTGCCAATGTCATATGGATGCCTTAGTGTTGTTGCTCTATCACTTCTGGTATTCCTTTGAGCCTGCACCGCTGGGCTCAGCGCTTGCAGGGTGTCTTTACAAAGGTAACCCAGTGGAGCCTAAAATTACCTTGTGAGAATATGTAAACCTTTTGGAGCTTATGTAGGCTGAAGTCCAGCACGTATGAAGGATCCCAGTGCAGCAAGTAGAGCAGGGCTCTAGACCTGATACTAACCACTGGCTTTGTCAAATGTGGACGTCGAGTTCAATGCTTAACTATTAGCTTCACCTATCTGCTGCCTCTCGGCAATTAGTTACTGCCTGTCTTTTGAGGTGTTGCATGTGACTTGGTGAGGATGATGTGGTACGTATTAAGATGTCAAATGTTAGCACAAATTTGGTGTGCTAGCGTGAATGCTGGAGTGCGTTTGGGGTTGAGTGAAATCTCCTAACCATGTATGCACGCCCTTAATCTTAGCCACGGATTTATCTCCTTAGCTGCTTGGCTAGAGCTGGAGAAGGAACATGTATTTCAATTAGGCAAGTGTGTCTGTATTGTATATTATTTAATTGAGTTTCTCTATCTGGCAGGAGTAATTTTTTTTCTGGCAAGTTGAATCTTTCATCTTTGCCCTTGTTTTGGGGTGCTTTGGATATCGATCTTGTTATGGTTCTAGCTTTGGGGCATTTTTCCCTTCACTTTCTATAGTTCATCTCCTCAGTCAATTTGCCTTCAAAACAGAGCGGGCAAAATCTAGTGCAATATTCCTCTAAGATTCCAAGCTGGATTCAGATTTCTTTATCCTGTCTTCCAGTGATGTGAAAATACGTTGCTCTTCCGTAGTCGAAGAAGTAGAAGTTTTGAATGGAAAATTGGTGGGGGGAAATACTGGATAACTTCATATCGTGTTCCCTGTTAGATTGTTTTAATCAGTTAAAACAAAGAGGGCCTTCCTTCCCCAGTAACTCCAGCTGTCAAAAAAAGCTGAGTCCTTGCTGTAATGGGCCAGTGGAGAATTCCTTTTATGGGAACACTTGTTGATGTAAAGTGGCTGGAGTCAATGTTCAGGGCAGTAAGATCTTTCCCTCCTCTACCATGGCTTTCGAATAGCAGGAGAAAGGGGGGCAAGGTAGAATATTACTGTGCTCTGTCAGTTCACAGTTGATTTAATGTTCCTAGAGGAACATGTCCTAGAGAAACAAAGCAGAAAATACTTCTGTTCTGACAGCTTCTGCAGGAGCAGAGTGAAAACTCTCCGTGCTGCATCTTTCCTCTGCAGCAGCCCAGCTCAGTTGCTCAGAGGATCAAGCCAGCTAGTTTGAGATTCTTCCTTAAAAGCTACTGTTTAGATATAAACAAGGGCTTAAATTATATCAGTTTAGATAATACACAATAATACTATAAAGCATAAGTCTTTATAAAGATATCAAATATCTGTGATTTAAACTGTTTTTGAAACGTTCCTGCATATTTGTTGTTTGAGAATAGGGATAGGAGCAAATAAAGTAATCTAAGAAAGTATTCCAGACTCTTTCATTTGCTTGTGTGTGCCACTTAATTTAGCTGGATATTTAGACATTTTGTGTGATTTTATTACTGCTCTGTACTTACCATTTTGACAATACTGTTGCTTTTTAGCTAAGATAACTACAGACTGAGAGGGAGGGTAAGTTATATCAGGGTTGAAAAATGAGTTGGCTAACAGCGAACTTCAAAACATTTCAGTCAGATTCTTGAAAATCATGACTTTAAATTCCTGAGAGTTAAAACCAGTGCACTTGGCGTTTCTTTTACTTGGTTGTTGGATTCACATTGTGAAAAAGCGTACTCCTAAAGCACTTCTAGTGAAAGCAAAGAATTCCTTGTTACCACATGCCTCAAGAAGTAGAGGTTTAATGGGGAGCACTGAACTGAACAGGAATTGACAATATCAGGACTGCTTCCTTCGCAAAAGAACTTTGACAGGACGAAGAGCAGAGACTATGTTGTAGCAGAGAGGAAAGATTATTGCCTGTGGTTGAATACTGAATGGGAAGCCCTCATCCATAAATTCAGTTAGCACCGTATGAATCATAGACTTGCAAGTGTGGAGGTGCTTAAGTCCAGACAGAGATGGTTGTGGTTGAGTTGGGAATATCACCTGTGGTGGCACCCATCTGCACCACAAGGGAGGCACCAACGAGGGCTTTTACCTCAGAAAGGATACAGAGCCCAGGCATTGCTTCCACCTCTCCAGCCCGTTGTGCTGTGCCCTGGAGCATCTGAACTAGCAGGTCATAGGGTGACAAGATCCTTGCTTCCAGCTCAGGGCAAAGCACAGGGAGCCAAGGAAGTGCTGAGAACTACATGCTGTAGGTGACAGAGGAGATCAGTGTCCCGATTTGGGGATATATTTGTAGGAAAGATGTTGGGGGCAAGCTAGGTGGAGTTATGTGAGACAGTTTTCATAGTGGGGATGTACCTGGAGAGTGAGAAATGCAGGACTGTAGGAGTGAGCGTGATTTTGGTGGCAATTAAAGGACTGGAGAGGGGAGAATATTATCTGTTTAGGGTGCACCAGCAGAGCACAGGTGGACTGGGATCCTGTTTTAAGTGGTACATGTTAAGATGCTCGGAAATGAAAGTGTGGAAGACTATCACTTCCAGTAAATACCTGGCCAAGAACCAGAAGCTGTTGTTGCCCCATCTGGTTACCTGTACTGCCAGTGGTGCTAGGAAGAGTCTTGTGAGCTCTCTTCACTACAATTTCACTTGCTTTCTAAGCCAGGCTTATGCACCTTATTCTTAACCCAAAGTTCTTGTCTCATTATGGACAGTTAGATGTTTCTCAGCCACGCTTTGGCTGATTTTTAGCAAGTGACGCATGGGTTCAGCCTTTTCTCCCTTTTCTGCAGGCAAGCTAGTGCAATACTGTTGAAAGAAGGTCAGTGAGCTTCATGTAGGCCTTGGAGGTCCCTTGCAAAACAGGGGGAAAATAGGCACTTCCTGTAAATATGTATATCAGAATGGGGGAGAAGTTTGCGTGATCAACCCTCCTACCCCTTTTTTGTAGCTTATGTTGCTTTCAGAAAGCATCATTGTTCACGTCCAACTTTCAGGCCATGTTCAGGACAGATTTGAAACCTGAATGCCAGGAAAGGGTTATAAGAAGATGATATGGATTTTATTGAGATCTGGGTTAAAGTTTGGACTGCTAAAATAAGTCTTAGGAGTCAAAGCCGTATTATCTAATATTCAGTACTGTTTGCGTTTCCAGTACTATCAGTCTTGAGACTCCACTGTGTTTTTTACTTACATGTAAACATTTAGATGAACATTAAGGAGCATATTGATTTTCTATACACAGAATGATTTATCGATACTTTTCTCAGATTTCGTAATATTCATTTGCTAGTAGCTCCATTGATTTGTTTTCAGCAAAGAAATCCCCAAACAACAAAAAAACCAACCAAACCATCCAAAATCTGAGGAAACTGAAGAAACTCTTTTTCCATGCAGTGTAACTGTGTGAAGAAACGTGTATGTAGAGATAACAGGAACGTAGACAGTTGTAAATCAGTGCTGTTGGTTCTGAATATGAAACCAAAATCTCTGCTAGATGCAGTCCTGCAAAGAGTCACCAGGAACGCGTTTCACTGTAACATCACCATAGGCTGCACTGGTGGTTTTGCAATTTAATTGTTCATATTTGAAGGAACGTTTCATCTCCTTTGGGACTGAATGCTTAAAGTAGACTGATCTTAGTTTGGGGTTGGGTTTTTTTTGTGTGGGGGCAGGCTTACAAGCCTGTGCAGAACTCTGCAAATGTCTGTGGGATTTTGGACAAGTTCTGCCACCTCCCCTTCTGTAACAGCTTGCAGCAGCTTGTAGTATGTGTTCCCCCACTTCAAGGCAGCTGCCTCAGCTTCATGAAGTATGTGAGAGTTGCAGCTTCCCAAGCGTGTTTCATCTTTACTTGTAGACTCCCTTTTAAAACATTTGCATTCTGCATTTAATCTTTAGCGTATTGAATAAAGAACACAACTGGCTTGTTATCTAAATGAGCACAGCAATGGCCCATTGTTTGTTACAGTGTCAGAGGGCGATTTAGTTATTTAAAGGACGTGTTAAATCCAGCATTTCTGAAATTGCGTTTTTGTATTAACTTGGCAGACAAAGTAATAAAAACGTTTATACACACTTTGAATTTCCTTTTGTTGCTATCTCAGAACTTCGTGAAGGAGACAGTTAGTGGAGCTGCAAGCTTCAAAATGTTATGAAAGCTTTTAACCTCAGATGCGTGAGTTAACTCATCTGCACTCACAGAATGCAGTGAGGTCAAGGGGACGTAAAACTGAGCATGTACTTCACAGTTTTAAGAATTAAGGCTAAATAAGGAGACACAAAATTGAGCATGTACTTCACAGTTTTCAGAATTAAGGCTAAATTGTGAGCTGAAGTAGTGTTTGTCCTGTAAAAGTAACACACTGGAGAAGCGGGGTTCCTGCAAGTCAGTATTTTGTTCCTAATATTAAAAAGAGTATATGCATTTTAATATTGGGACCAAAATAGTAGTGAAAAGCTCATTATTGTCTCTTGCAGAATGTACTGACTTCTCTTCCGTTACGTTTTGTGAGCAGGAGTGGCATGGAACATGACTAAGTGGAGCATTTTGCCTTGAGTACTGTATCACTCTGTCCCACAATACAAAACCTAATTAGTGCATCCAAAGAAGCGTTAAATAGATTTCATGCTGTTTAATAAAGGCGTTACGTGTTTTTGTCTATTGCAAAACATTAGAGGGAGTGTTCATAGCGCATGTTTTTGCCGCCTTTTTCACAATTAAGGTGCAGTTTTACATTGCATCTGCCTCAGGAAGGCTCAGTAACTTTTTTGTTCATCAAATCTTTCCTCTCATTGTTATGCTCTATTTGTTTTGGTGTTATTGCATAATGGTATTGAAATAGGCTCTTAATGAACATCTTCGCTAGTCATTTCAAATTGGGGGGGACAGCTCTTGGCGCCAGAATATATCAGGCTGTCGTGACTTGAGGTTCAGTAATTCTGTTTTGGTGCTGATCTTTCACTGGTAAGTGAGAAGGAAGAGCTTACTTTGTGACGTCCGTAGCCTGAACCTTTTCACTCTTGTGAGTTTGTGTTAAAATGTGAGATTTCTTCCCGAGAGTCACCGTTACTGTCAGGTTTACACAGCCCTGATGATGACGTTTGTTTCTAATTTTATCCCTTAGCTGGCCTTGTCTGGCTGAAAGTGTCTGAAGTGCAGACCTTCTAGACTATATATGCTGAAGTTCAAAAGGAGAAAAATGCCTCCTTAGGGAAGGGTAGAAAGGCTTCTTGAATTCTGCCAGATTTGGCCTTGTTGTACAAGAGCCTGTAAAACCATCTAAGCAAATCATTAACGAATATCCCATTGCATCTGGCTAATCTGTTGTCAGCCTGTTGGTAAGGTGTCTGTTGGATTTTTTTTTTTGTTTTGTGGATTTCTCTTTGGCTTTTAGCTCCATTTCTTCAGGTGCATTTTAAGTGATTTCCATTTTTGAGTTTTTATTAGTAGGTTTATATGAAATGTTATATATTACTCATCTAGCAGGTTTTGCAGAATCATTTCTAAGCCTTCGCAAATTGTACTGAATGAGTCTATATAGCCTGTGTTCTATCTCGGTTCATGGCAGCGTGAATTGATGCAGAGAGCATCCATGACAAAGCTGTGAACTGACTTGATCCTTGGTTTCCCCTAGCCCACTGTAGACACTTGATCAGGACTTAGGGATATGTGAACATAACTATCATAGCTTAAGTTCTGCTTAGAGAGCGTTCTGAGAATGGGTAATTGCCAGCTCAATACTGGCAAGCAGCTAAAACTGTACCATAGCACCTGAAGATCAAAACACCGTGGGACCTGTTCCATCATTACGCTTGCAGCTGCTGATGTAATATATAAATTTGTTCAGGCGGCATTTTTCTGCGTCATGTAGTTGTTCAACCATTCGGCATAAAAGAGGTCTGAATTTTGCAACAGTCTTTGTTCATCGCTAGCACAACTTCTCTCCTTGGAGTTACCAGCTCCTTAAATGTGTGTTGTCAGGAGTACTGAAACAGCTAGCCACTCCCAGAAATGCTGAAAACATAATAAAGGGCAACATAAGAAAACAATCAAGTCCAGAGACGATCTGCGTCCTTATGTTGTTACTCTGTGTGAGCCTACCAAACCACACAAGTAGGAGTGTGATCTGAAGGTCACCGAGTGCAGTGAATTTTCCAAATGTTATTTAATTAAACAAACACCTGTGCCCCAGCCAAATAACTTCATGCTGATCTGCGGTGAAAATGTTGTGCTTAATAGCCCTCAAAATGTCTAATTTCTTATGCCCAGTGGAGGTTGCAAGCAGAGCAGCAGTATATAAAACAGAAGAGACATTAGTTCAAGATGTCTTAAAGGGTCTCTTAAGATTGATTTATTGATGTCCCAGTGTGTGTTTCTTAGCTTCTGCAATTATATTTAGCACGCTTCAGATGGGACAAAATGGGATTTAAGACTGCCAATGATTTATGAAGACTTAAATTCTACTGCTGAACTCCTGATCTTCTTAAGCCAACAGAGGTTTTAAAAGGGGTCAGAGGTCACGTATCCTTTCCTAAGGAAAAAGCAAAAAAATCCATATTGCTTGATGTTGGCCATGATATGAGTGTCCTCATTTTGCTTGGAAGAGAATGCTGTTGATAAGACATCTGAATGTTTTAGGCTCATATCCAGAGGCAAGAAAATTTGTGCCAAATTTCAGAGTGTCTTGGAAGCGTGTAAACTTTTCTATAAAGAAGGAAGGAAAGAAGAGGAAAGAGGGATGAGACATTGTTAACAATTTAGGACTATGAAGAATCTGTAGAAGGTTGAAGGGAAATACTGCATAAGTAAAATATGATTTCAGTGGGAGTGGAATGCCTTAAAGCAGGAAACCCAAGATAAATGGAAAGGCAGAACTGGTAAGCTGCGTGGATATTTTTCCATCTCTCAATTTTACATACACATTTCTTTGAAAACTTCCGCACCAAGCACCGATCTGCAAACTCCTGGGATGTGCCACCAAGCACGTGAGGGCATAGCAGTGAAAGGTGTGGTGACAGTTCTTCAGGCACAGTCATTTCACCTCAAGGCGCACATATCTATGCACGTTATAGGTGTAGAGACTTTCTTTGCTCTTACTGACCACATCCCAGACTGTAAAGCAGATTTGTAAGGATAAATTGGCAAATGATACTTGTGATTTCACAACTGAGAAGTTTTGCCTTTGACTGATAATGGCACTAGCTGGAAGACAAATGCAGATCTACCTGCCTCCCTCACCCAATGTGGAGCACATCCTTTCTGTTATGAAGTTTGGAAAACACTGTTAACTATCTGCTTAATTGTAAATGGCTGTATTATATAGACTAAGTAGCTCGTGGGAAGTCACTGAATGACTGATCTGGGCTAATTAACTGTTTTCATTTAGTGTCTGGTTGCTCTTGACAGTAACTGGAAACCACAGTGATTTAATGCTTACTAACTGGAATTTATTAAATGAGTAAAGACCACAAAGCTAATGAGTAGTAGTGATATCCAGATATTCGTATCTCTGAACCTGCGCATCACCTGCTTAAGAAAATAAAAAAATAAATCATCATATGTTTGAGTAGTCAGGGGTTCAAATAGCTAAAAAGACAGTTCTACAGTCGTTACTAGTTTCTAAAATATATGGTATGAAATAAAGGCCAATAGGAAGATAAATGGTGGTGGTGGTATTGAATTGGGCATTCAGAACCAACCAAACAAAAAAAGGCAGGAGGGTCCTGGATCCCTAGCAGTCAAGGTGACTAAGATTTATTTGTATTTTGTGTAGGAGTAGTCACCTGCCTGTACAGATCGCAAACTGTAGGACAGTTATTTACCAAAATTGTGTTGAACTGTTAAGATGAAGGCAGCATCTTTGCTTGGACCAGGAAACACATGCGTGTGCACACCACACTCTGCACAATGCGGATGATTTATTTGTGAAATTATTCGTTAAATCAGTGATTACAGTGGTAGGCTACTTCCACACAGCGTGAAGTCTCTAGTGGGTCCTCTTGAGCAGCTCCTGAAAGGAGTACGCTGAGGTACGTATTCCTGAAGTTACAAAGGTAGGAAGAACAGTGGTAAGGTCTGAGGACGCTGTCTGTTAGCAAAACAAAGATAAAGGCAGAAAAGGCTTTTTGGATATCTAACAGAAGGCAGAAACGCTGCAGGAATCCAATGCTGTGTATGTCATTCGCCTTATAATAATACACAGCCCTTTAAGCCAGGAAAATTCAGTGTGACCCCCTACCCTCTTCAGACAATTTGCTAAATCCTCTAGTGTGCTGCTCTTCCAGTAATCTGCTTCTCTGTGTGTAGAGAAGACGGAGCACTGGGGTCTGAACAACTGGCCCTTTTTACCAGCTCTAAATTTTTCTATGAAATCTGGCTCTTTACTGACCACTGCTGCCTGAATACTAACCTTCCCCTGTCTTTGGGTCAGATCAAATTTAGGTATTCTCACCCAAGGTATATTTTATTCTCACTATCATTTTGGTTTTATGCATTATAGGAATTTGATATCAGTGTGAATAAATTCAGTGCTTTAAATTCATAATGGTTCAGATTATCAGGTGATCTATTAACAGGTGATCTGTTGATTTACAGTTCTTCCTTTTTAACATTGAAACTCTTTGGCATAGCTTGTTTGACGGTCTTCCTTATCTGAGCGTGGGAATTTAATACCCTTCAACCCTCTACTGCTGTCACCATGTTCTTCCTCTTTTTCTTTTTTTTTTTTTCCTGGCAACGTGCTTCAGTACACATAGCAAAGGTGTGAGGTCATGAGGGATATCCGTAACGTGGATGTGTTATATCGATTTAGTCCACACCTCATATGGCTTCCTCCTGTGGCCTCATGCTGAAGTGAGGCCTCTTCTAGCCTGCTCTTCCTGATCCAGACAGGAGATTTTTGTCTATCCCAGAGGATAGTTTAAATCAGTTTGATACTTTCTTTTTACATTCCCTCCTCTGACAGTTGATAGGCAACCATGTCTTGCCCTCCATCTGGGTGATGCCGCATCTGCTTCCTTCGATTTTGTTGTAATTTGTACCTACAACAACTCCGGGTCTGATTGTGCAAGATGCTCCGTGACCATTGTGAAAGATTGCTACTACTTTTCCAGAGGCGATGGAACCTAAACTGGCAAGAGGCAGGAAGGATGCAGTAAAGAAAGTGATTATATTGTTGCTCTGTAGTTGTGGTGTGAAAGGAGATATTTTAAAAACTCAAATAGAGTTTGGATATTCAGCCACCATTGTATCTGTCCTTGGTCCGTCTGAAAAATCTTCTACCGGTGACAGAGAAAAATGACTTACTGGGGTAGAAGACAGATACCTAGAAGACAGTTAAGTTTTCCTCTCCAGGAAGAGTTTTTTATTACCTCATCCCTCATGTTTACCAGTCTATGTACAGATCAATCGGGGAGAACCATCTTCCTTCCACATAGGAGTGAATAACACAGCCACACTGATCTGAGATCTTTCCAATGCTGCGTGATGAAATCTGGCAAATGAATGAAGTTGGACCATATGTGTACAGGCATGATTGCCTTCACGCTGTATAACTGGATCTATAAGCGCCATAGGTTGAAATTAGCTCCTTAAAACCAAGTCCGTACTTTGCCTTTGATCCTCACTGAATCAGGCCCTAAAAGGTGAAGCGTCAGCATTTATAAAGTAGGTGATTACAGTCGGTGCTCGTTTTAAAGGGGTGTTGCGTATTAGTTAAAGAAATCTTCATAAGTGATTTTACTCCAGAGAATTAAATTCTTCCAAAGTTATGGCGCTTTGGAGATTGTTTCTTTTACTGAGATTTATTTTCAGAGCAAAATGTTGAAATGTCCTATTTTAGCACACTTTGGAAGCTAATTTTTTTTGTTTTTCCTTAAGTGAAGCTTTGACTTTGACTTCTTTAACTGGATTACAATGCGAATTTAAGAAAGGCGAAGTTTGCAGAAGGTGGTCTAATTGAATGCAAATGGATTTATTTTGGTATTTTGTCTCGTGGAAGATATGAATATTCTAGATTATGTAATCAGGTGGACTCCACACAGATCCTGGAATATGAAAATACTTTCTAAAATGCAGGTTTTTTCCTATACAGCTGTAGTAAGTTGTTAATAGAGAAAGTGCCAATAAAAGGTGTTCAGGAACAGGGAACGTATTTCTGGGTTTTGCAGGGTGAAGAAAATGGCTTTTGTACTCCAAATGCCTTCCTCCAGCAACAATTTATGTCAGTTCTGAATAGCTCCTAAATATCTTTTTTTTTTCCATTCCTCCTCCCCTGCCTTTAGACACCTAAACGAGCAGGCTGATTTTTCAAATATCAGATACTTAGCAGCTCCTGCTCAGTTTGGCTAAGTCATTGAAAGTTGCTGGACACCAAAACAAGAATTTAATACCTTGGTTTTAAGCACTCAGGTTTGCATATTGCTTAACAGAGAATAAAGAAAATGAATACTTGTTCATAAACCAAGCAAACTTTGAGTACATCAGGAAGAACAGAAAGCTGGACGCTTCAGCAAAAGGACTATGGTGACTGGTTTTAGTGCTTGAGAGCACTTAGGTGGAAGCAGTATCTACAAAAGCATCACTTCTACTGCGGTTGGAATAGGAAGGGATTTTGTGATGTGTTGTACACCTTTATGTGGTAACTCTCTGTGAGGGTTGACTTTTTAATGGAGATCGCCGTAATGTACTCCATCAGCCCTATTTAATAAAAAATAATATAACCCCAGTGCTGGTTCTTTTATACCCGTTAAAGGAGTAGTTCTGGGTTTTGCATACTGAATTTGTGCATTTGACTTGCGTTCTGTGACATTCTGAAATGGACCTTGGATCGTGAGGTCTTGGAATTTTTATTCAGGGTGCATTTCTTAGATGACGTGCTTGCTGCTTGGAGCACAGATATGATTTATGGCACCCAGAGATTTTGGTCTGCTGTAACATTCGTGTAGGAAGTAAAGGGCGCTGGTAATAGTAACAGAAGGAAAAAAAAGTACTGGAGAGGGAAATATCAGAAAAAGAGAAATTTTCAAGTTCTGAGACTGGAATTTATTATTTCAGTATCAGATATTAGCAAGTACGTTTTCAAAATGATGCTAAAGTGTCTATTTAAGAAAGTGGTTATTTAAGAATGATGGATAATCGAACATGGGTGTTGCTTCATGCTTTTGGCTGAGATACTGTGTGCTGATGCATGAAAGCAAATCTTGGATACTACCACGGTTTTGAACCAAGCACAGAAAATGTGGTTTGCCCTGCAAAAAAATTTGATTTTTCTAATGTACGGAGTTGGAGACAGGACTGGTAATGTGCACATATCTGTCCCTGTTATGGAAACCAGAATGCTGAAGCCATAAGGAAAACCGTTTTTAATGCCCTAGAAATTTGTAGAGATTGTTGTATGTTCAATTCTATGATTAGTTTCTAAAACTTAGGATAAATACTTAAAAATCCATCTAATAAAATGATACGCCATACTCTCTTCATTTTTCTCTGGGCATGCCGTGCATTTTTGCTGCACAGTCGGTAACTTCTGTTTTAAGGATAACATGTTTATAAAAACTTGCTTTTCATCTACTGTAATTGAGGTTAGTAGTTAACAGTTTTGATAGATGTTAATAAGGTCTACATTTCCTCGAAGTTAAGGTTTCTTACCTTTTTTTATTTGCTTTTATTTATTAATTTGAAAAAAAATACTGCAGGAATTGCACATTTTGCATTCTGTTTCAGAAGATAGTGATAAGCTAGGGGTTTTTTTATCCAACCAAATAAATTGATAAATACAGCTGATTCAGAGCGTTTACATAATCTTTCCAATGTCAACAGTCACTTAAATTATCCTAACTTTATACTGAATCTCCAAAATCCAATTACCAGCTAATAATAATTGTCAGTTTTACTCTAAACCTTTAATGATAGGTCACAAGGGATGTTGTACCAGAAGGATTAAATCGTTGTAGACTGTAGCTATGCCCAGCCTTAAATTACTACCCTCTTATCTCATGGTAACAGAGCTACTGTATGTTTTGTCATCATTTTTGCTAAATAGAATAAATGTCACCGAAATTAATTTCATCTTTCTTAAATTAGCTTCTTAGTGTGATTTCTCACTTCAGTCAAAATTTATTTCTTGAAGAATTTAATTTCCTTCTTAATCTATTTTATTTGAGAAAGAGGAGGAAGAACATTCAGGAACAAGTTCTTTTTAAATCATTCTGTGGCTAATTTTGAAATTTACCCTTCATTAATAATTGCTGACCCCTGCAAGACTGAGTTTTTTAAGTCAATGTATACGTAAAATGAGCCTGGTTCCGCCTAGCTCATCCTAGCTATATTGAAGGCACTGGAAGATGCAAGGGGGTAAATCCTGCTTGTAAGGAAAGGTAGCACTTAATCATGTGAATACAAGATTTCGCATGTGATGGATGATCCAAGGGAATGTTGTAGTTAGATGGTTTAGTTTAGTTGCATTGATTAGTTTTCAGTCATATTAAGGACACACATAGGTGAAGGAAAATACACTTAATGTAAGGTGTAGTATAGCTAGAAAAAATGCTACCCAGAAAAGGTGGCACTGAGAGCTTGCATTGTCATACAATATAGTGATAGCAGTTTCTATCTGAATTGCTGTCATCCTTAAAAATATTTCCAATGAAATGTGTATTTTAAAATAGTTTAAAAATGCAGCTGTTGGCTTTCTATTACATTTCCTGTTTTTTGGTTATGAGGAGCTCAGCCAAAAACTTCCTACAAAGTTACAAAGTAATAGTTCTCTTAAAGAAAAGAAATGGAAGGGATGGGACGACTGAAAAGGGGAGGATTCAAAAGAGAAACCTTAAGTGACAGGCTCTGAGATTATTACTCAGCTAGTCTTTATTTAAATAAAGAACACTGTATAAGGCAAAATGGGGGGGAAAGATTCTTAATGCTCATAAATAAAATATATTTGATAATATTGAAATCTAGAGGGAGTAGGATTGCTGGAGTAGTAAAATCTATGAAATGCCTATGATTTCCTTTTAGAAACACATGCCCCCTCCCTGGCAGTGTTCAAGGCCAGGTTGGATGGAGCTCTGAGCAACCTGGTCTGGTGGAAGATGTCCCTGCTCATGGCAGGGGGTTTGGAACCAGATGATCTTTAAGGTCCCTTCCAACCCAAACCATTCTATGGTTCTATGATCTATAGCATAAAGAACAGGGATGACTAGAAAAAAAAGAAGTAATTTCTTCTGTCAGCTGCACATGATTATCAAGGTTTTGTAAACTCAATTAGTAGAGAAGAAAATGTCCAAAATCTGATTAAATATTAGTGCCAGCAGGGCAGAAAATGAAACAGAGCATACGCATTAATAATCTATTAAATGTTCTATCAACTTTGAACAGCTGTACCAGTAGTAATCGGGCGTTTCTTTGTGGCATCCTGCAGATTTGTATAAGACTAGGAAGTCACTACTAGATTACTGCAGTGGCTGGAAAGTCAGAAGTGTCTGTCGCTTTTCTGGCTGTGGAGGGAATCCGTTTACAGGAAAATACTGTGTTTAGCAGAGCTGTCATCTCCACTTTTATTTGAGGTGTTGATGTTTATCTGTATCATTGCACTCTATCTATATCATGATATTTGTCTGCAAGATGGCTGAAATACAGTCTCAGAGAAGAGCATTGGAAAATCATTGGAACCTATGTAGAAATATGCATACAGTTACTACCTTGCCGTGTCTAAAAAAGAAAGCATACCAGTCAGGTTGGCAAAATGGTAGGTTACTTTGCAAACAAGATGATATTCTGAGGCACTGAGCTTTTAATTTTTTCATAGAAGATGTATGATACCCCGTAGCCAAAAGAAGTGAAAAAGAGAAATATGGATAATCCCCAAAAGAATAGAATTAAATGTAACTTCTTGAGTTAAAGTGGGAAACCAAATGACTGATAATTCCACTGCTTTTGAGCAAGCATTGTAAGGACTGTAAGTGGTGTCTTTGTATCAGTAAGCAATCCTGTGCATGATGGGGAACTGCACCAAGAGAAAAGCAATAAGCTGGTGAAGAGTCAAGGACCTCGATGATCACGTGCTCCCCAGAGCATGACACAAGAACATGCAGAATACTCTCCCTGGTTCAGGCCAGCTGCCCAGCTGGCCTAATATTCTCTCTTTACGTGTGGCCAGAAGCAGATGTCTAGAGAGGAACTGGGCAAGTATGTATCATACTTTCCCTTCGTACTCTTCCAGCATTTGACGTTTTTCACCTAAGTTTGATTACTAACCTGTAATGGATCTCCAGTCTCACTTGGAGTTCATCTAAGCTGCTGTGCCCAGCAGCCTCTGGCAAGGGATTTCACAGGTCTGCTGCTTGTTGTGTAGAGAGCCGTATCTTTCTGTTTGTTTTGAACCTGCTTCCCACTCCCTTCTCTTGATGAGCTCCAGCTCTTGAACTGGAAAAGACAGGTGAAACTTAATCTCTCTAATCATCTCTAATTCTGTAGGCCTTCAATAATTCTAAGTCTAAATCTAGTATGGCAAGATTTCTGTGCATTAGTCATTATGCAAAACTAAATATGTGTATACCTAGATTTCCGGCAAATTTAATATACCTGTCCTTGAACAATTTTTGTATGAACTGAGAAAAAAGTATTAATGTTATTTCATCTTTTGTTTGTTGCTTGTTCTATTCCAGACTGTGTTTACATAAAGAGGACTGTGATCCTAGAGTACCATCTCCAGAAGAAGTCATTGGTCTGAATCAATCTCTACAATTGCTGGTTCTGCATGTGGTAGAAAGGAAGGCTTTTCTATTAGTCAGTCACTGCTTGCTCTCAAGTCCTCCTTCCCCTGCCTTTCTGCAAAACCAAAAATGCAACAACAGCCACCAACAGATTCTGAGAAAGGAAAGAGGTTTCTCCATTTGTAAATGCCCTTTGTTTGTTTGTTTGTTTGTTTTCTCTTGAGGGCATTTCATTAGTGTTCCTTTGGAGTTTTTTTGCTTGATTTTGGGGGTTTGTTTTTTGTTTTTGTTTTGTTTGTTTGTTTTTGTTTTTTATTTCAGATTTGTGTGCTTTGTTTCCGCTTAATAGAAATGGAAGGAGACAGTATAACTTTGGAAAAACTGAAGTCTTTACTATTTATGAAACCACAGAGGTCTGTGTTGGAGTGAGAACCTAGAAAGGCTACACAAGTATAATTTGGGAATGGAACAGCAGGTTGAAGTTCCGATTTTAATTTACACCCTAGAGCCAACACATAGCAAAGTTTTGCAAACAGTTCATGATAACTAACAATATGTTTCTTATGTGTTCGACAACATGCTCAAAAAAGCAATTTTCCAAAATATATTTCTGGTCTAGCTTAATAAGGCATTTTTATTTGTTAGAAAGTGTTTACTGTGCTCTCATGGTTGTAAATAATCATACCAATTTGGGCAATGCTAAGAGTTTTCTTCCAAATTCTAGTTGTAACTTTGTTTAGTTACAGGCGCATCCAGTTAGAAGTAATTTGTGTAAGATTTAAGTGTGTATTTCTAACCTAGGAAGTGTTCTGGATTGAGTTATGTGGCATCATTTCTAAGAATAGGTTTTACAGTGACCGTAAGTAATCCTTATTACATTAGTCATATCCTTTGTTCCCTTTTAGTCTTTCCTTTGAGTTGTTTTTCTGTTCATCCTTATACAGGCTGGATTATAAAGGAAAAAGATTGTTCTGTTTTGGCCTTAAAAATCCAAGTTTAAGTATTTCTTTCTCTCATCTTTTCACTTAGCAGGAGTACAATTTACTGCACGAAGGCACAATCCCAAATGTCTGTGCTGTGCGACGAACTCAAATTAGGATTAAAGATTGTCAATTTTATTCTGAAAAGCAATGCTAGGATAACATTGGCCATCTACCAAAGCTGTATAGGCTTGAAAAGTTTTCCTGAATGTACACAGAACTCTGTTCAAGCATGGGCAGTTCACGCTGGCAAAGGTCAGCTCTCTTTCTCGTTCTGTAAGGCCTCTAATTTTTCATCATTAGCATCTTTAAAGATTGCTATGGGGGTTTCGAAGGAGATAAGGTGTGAACACTGGTTTGTAGTATGACGACACAAGGACTGTTAAATGTTTAGAGCGAGATGTCGGAGAATATCTGGAGATTGAGGATGGTGTGGCGAATGCTGAAAAATTGGAGCATGCCTTTCTTGCCTGTAGAACACTGGGTTTTTCACATCTGTAAAATCCACACTGGTATGATCGTATGAGTACATTTCTCTTTGATTTGCTAGATGAATATATGAAGCAAACATGGGAGTTATTCAGTTTTGGGATGGGAAAGAAGGGAAATTAATTGTGCTGTAATAAGGAAATAAAAGATATGGTGGAACTAAGCAAACAGGACCAAAACCAAGTATTGGAGTGAATGTTGCATTGCATAATTTTATGCAACACACATTATAGCAAATAGCAGTAGCCGACTCCTTACTGCAGGTTTGCTGTTTTTCCTTCGCTTCCCTAGCTAAAGTAGCGTTAGCCTGCATTGAGAGGCCTTCTTACTTTCAGGTGGGAGTTATTTTATATCACACTGAGTTATGTCCTATTTGAGTTCTTGACCTTTTCATGGCAAGGCTGTAAAGGAAACCTTTCCTGCATTATCTTTTATAGTGATATGGCTATGCAAACATGGATATATCCCTGTAGAGAAGAGACAGCCTGTGACAACAGATGGGATTTTTCGAAATCTAGACACAGCATCTCCTTGAACAGTACAAGTTAAATCTGTGGTGTGATGGTCACCACAGAAACATCTGCACTGGTTTTCAGTGTTACAAAGTATGGGCAAAGTCAGGAGGTTAAACTGGGTCAAAGCTAAGCTGGAAGAGGTTAGCTGAGCTCACTGCTGAAGATTTTGCAAATTCGGTCAGCTGACTTTGTAGTGGTGTAGGTGATGGGTCTTGCACTGGCTATTCCACTAGCTCAGATGTAGTAGTTTGTAGCGACCCTCAGTAAAGGATGTCAAAAGCAGTTACAAACTGAAATGGGGATTAGCATCCTGAATAGGTACAGGTTTTTCTCTAGTGGCCATTGGTCACGGCTTGCAGGATTGATACCTTCAGCAACAACACTACATTGTAAAATTCAATGTTGTTGTGAATGTGGAACATCATCAAATGACCCGCTTCTGCACTGATTCGTACCCATGCCATGTCTGAAGGGATAGCTATGAGCATTTTTTATCAATAGGCAAAATCTGAACTATTAGAGGAAAGGGCTTGAGGGGATGTCTCAGTTGAGCCACTCACCGAAGTCCACTAACAGCAGCTGACTCAGGTCTTGATGTTCCAAGCCCATTGCCTTTATACATGGTGCTATTCTACGTATGTCAAAATCTGTTCAACTTCTGAAAGCATCTTAGCTGCATTCAGATGGAGCAGCACCAAAACAAAAAGCTTTTTTTCACAGATAGACTAGTTTAGGTGCATGTCAAAACTGCTGCTGTTTCTATGATAGCATAATGAGCTGGAGCTCCTTTATAGTCTGTTGCAAGATGTAGGTATGGTTTTCCTTCACTTATTCCATTGGGTATCGTGTTTATTTTTGTTTCCTTTTGTATGGTGCTTATGGCTTCTCCAGGAAAAGGAAATGTGAAGAGATACAGTCATGTTTTTTGAGTCTGCATTTGTGCCATTAATCACAATATATTTCCTTCTGACCCTGAGAACATTCAGGATTATCCTGGGGCTTGGTGGTTGCAGGTTATTCATAGCATCATTAAGGTTAGAAAAGACCTCCAAGATCATCAAGTCCAACTGTCAACCCATCACCACCATGCCTACTAAACCATGTCCCGAAGCTCCACGTCTACACGTGTTTTGAACACCTCCAAGGATGGTGACTCCACCTCTTCCCTGGGCAGCCTGTTCCAATGCTTGACCACTCCTTCAGTATAGAAATTTTTCCAAATATCCAATCTAAGCCTCCCCTGATGCAACTTGAGGCCATTTCCTCTTGGCCTATTGCTAGTTACTTGGGAGAAGAGACCAACACCCACCTCACTACAACCTCCTTTCAGGTACCTGTAGAGAGCGATAAGGTCTCCCCTCAGCCTCACTCTCTCAAAGTGCTTCTGCATATCTCATTTCCAGACATAATGAAAGAAACATGATATTCATGGTACATTCACTTTTTTCCTTTGAATATAGGTGAGTGGGCTATGGACAAATCTTTGCTCCTTCTCTGCTTGCTGTTTCCAGCAGTGAAGTGATCTGCTAACCTGAAAGGCAGAATGGCACGATGCATCCCCACCCTAGCAAGCAAGAAAGGGAAAGCTTGTCTGTGCACCAGCCATTCCCTGCATGTGCTAATAAAATAGTTTCCACTGTTCTTAAATCATCCCAAGAGGAACTGGAGGAGAAGAACCGTGTGCTTAGTCTTTGTAAGGCCCCATGCCTCGTGTAAATGGTTTCTCAGCCTTTAGCCATTTCCAGTGTGGTTTTGGTCCGCCTGTAGATCTGCCCAGAGCCAGATCAATTATGCTTGGTGAATACGCAGGTGTCTACTGCATGAAAAATAAGAAACCATGTGATAACAGACACCTCTTTCTTGCAGAGCTGAAAGTTTTTTATTTGGCTTGCAGAATTTTGAATGGAAGTTTAACAGGCTTGGGTTGGGTAGGGTGCATGTATAGCTTCACTGGGTACAGTAATTAAACACAGCATTGGCTGGCTGCTGAATTTGAAGAGGCTTAGATAGTATGACAATGTTTTTTCAGTTCTTACACAGAAGAGATTTACTATGCATGTATTATAAACCTGTGATTTATAGACCTCATTGACTTCATTAGTCCCCAGAGGCTTCATTCTTGTTAGCCTGGAAATGCCCGTTAAAATTTAAAATTTGTATTTATTTATTTATTTAAAATTATGACCTCATTAGAGTGAAAACATGCCTCCAGATCCTTGTCTTGTGTAAATCAGCCAAGCCTTGTGACTAACCCCAGCTGAAGATCCAGGCTGTAAATTGGCAGCCTTTTCTTTCCAGTTGCCTCTTCCAATCCCAAAGGCTGGCCCAAGTGTTAGAAACATGCTCGTGTGAACGTAAAAGGGCATTTCAGTAACTTGTTTTGTGTGGCTTCTTCCAGTTGAGTTCTCCCACTGAGTTCTGTCTCAATTAGGCAGACACATGTACGAGACGTGATACAGTAAATTTCTTCAAATGAGGAACTACAGATAAGATGTTTAAAAATAATACGCAGAAGCGCTGAAGGCTGGATGTGCAAAAACAGTGAATGCCAAGTGAGATCAGGTTTCAGTCTGTCCCATTTTTTTGGGTGGTAAGGGGATCTTCATTTCTGTAGTTTTCTGAAGTACTGCAGTTAACCTGGAGATTGTACAAGTTGCGCAAGGTAAAACACAAAAATGACTTCACTGAAGTTGTCAAATTCCACTTAATGAGTGTCTTTTGGTTTTTTTCATGCTCCATTATTCAAATTCGAAAGCATCTTGAGATTATTGTCGGATTATGGCAATTGCACAAATTGTTGGGGGTTTGCTCTTCATAACAGGTTTCTTTCTCTTTCTCTGTTTTAAGATATTGAAAAACCCTTCTACTTAATCTTTTACACTAAATCCCAACCAGTTTTATTTATAGTTGCCAGAAGTAAGTTCCTAATGTCATCTTAATTAGAAACATGTGGTGAATAAAGAGGCAACTTCTAAGCTGACACTATTTTTGAGTTAAAATCTGGCATCCCCTTTCTACTGACAAGCCTGACAACTGCAGCAGCAGTCACCTCATCAAATCTCTCCGTTGTGTCTCTCCTGGTTTTTGGCATCCTTCCTGTCTAAATTTTTATCAGATGAGTGCTTTTTTTCTTGGCAAGTGTTTTAAATACCTTCTTGTTGCTTTATCTCTGCACCGTCACCCTTTGCCCTTAATGTCATTTCTCACATGTAAGACTGTGGCAGAATCCGAAACAAATTAGTTAGGAACGTAGATTCGAAGACTAGTTTTTCCTCTTGGCTCACCGTTCTCTTCGCCCCCCACTTTTTAAACACCAGCATGTCACAGATCATCCAGGAACACTCCATGTTTAGGATGCATTTCTGATGCTTTAGCTCCTCAATGCTGCATCTACCTTCTTTCTGCTGTGGTGTGTCCTGTCTAGCTTTTCTTTATCTTGCTTCTTCACACCATTGAAATGTTTCTAGAGGGGGATATCTGGATCTTTAACCCTGAGTTTTGGAAATACTCAGTAGGCTATGTCAGAATAAGACTATTTAGGTACAGATGCTTTAGACCACAGCCAGACTAGATATCGTTTCCGCAGCTTTTCTCGAAGGTGGGCTGGAATAGACTTTCTTGCAAGAATTCTGATATTTCCTCTTCTAGTTGCTGTTGATTGCAGAGTTTATTCTGAACCTTGAAATTCATATCAGACCAAGCAAAATGTTTTTTTGGGGAAAGTTTTATCCAAGTAATTTGTTTCTTCAAATAAATACATAAATATTGGATGACATATGCAAGCTGTATTCATGTGAATAAGGATAATTTTAGCATGTGTCCAAAGAAAATTCTTCTATGTCCTATAACACTTTGGTTATGTCTTTGCTAAAGATTAGAAAAGTGCTGAATCTCAGCTGACGTGTAAGTAAGTAAAGGAATAGCAAAGTAGAATTATGTCTTCCCCTTTATATATTGTTTAAAAATTAAAAATAAATTTCATGGAAGCGGAATCCTATTGGCCTTTTATTTCTCAGTTGAGGTGTATGGTTTGTCAGACTCTTGGAATTTATAGTTCAACACTCAGCCTGTGTTGAGACTGCTTTTTGTAGTTTACGTGGAAAAAAGAAAAGAAATGAAAACCAAAGAAAGGCAAGAAAAACATTAACACAGTTTTTGAGCCTTAAGCAAATCTGTGGTTCCCAAAGTAGTGTTGTAGAGGGAGCCTTATTTTGTGATAACCTGATTTAAAAATATTTACAGAGTTAACCTATCAGCAAAATAGACTTTGATTACAAAGAAATTGACAAATAATGTGGACTTTTGTGGTCTGAGCCTTAGATTCAAATATGCGGTCTGCAATGTAGATAAAAAATCTTGTGTGAAAAATGTAGTGCATGGACACAACTAGCGATCATGGCTCACATGGTCCATATACTATGGACAGGACTCTCTAGAAGAAAAAGCATTGGCGCTAAGACTTTATTCTATATAGTACCAGAGAGATGTTAAAAACCTTGCGGATACGTATTTATCGTTTAACTTTTGTGACCAAAAGACTATTAACTGCTTGTTAAGCAATCTGACTGTGCAAGTCTTCATTAAGTTCCAGGTGCTGCCCCACCATTTTTTTTTTAATGAGACTTTTATTAATATGAAAAGTGAGATACAACTGCCTTGAAATGAGTTGTAACCCTGAACAGGTACAACAAAGTTAGTGACAGCACAGACAGCTCTAATTGCTGATGACAGCTTCTGTGGGCAAGGGTCCATGTCCAGTAATTTCTGCCCAGCAAAGAGACTTGGTACCAATGGTGGTTGATGTGTCTGCAAAACTAAATGCATTTCTGATAGAAACCATATCAACATTGCAAAATCCTGTTTAGATGCTGATGGGTTGCCATTAGGTTTCAGCGTAGTCATTTTTCCATTATAAAACAGATGGTACTTAAGCACTTGAATTCAGTGATGAAAGGTGCTGGCTCCAATTGCCAACTATTTCTGTGTTGTTAAATTGGTCCTGCTTATGAACAATTATTTAGGAAAAAAATATTTCTCCTTTTTCAAAGGTTGCATTGAAAATAAAATTTTGATTGAAAAGAGGAAATTTATTTCCCAATTCCATTTTGTTTGATACTGGCATCTTCATCCTATAGGAATACAGGAAATAATAAGTGTTGGTTGTCTGGGGTGGGGGTTGTTTTGGGTTGTGCTCTGTGTGGATATTAAATTTTTAGAGGTGCTGTGTTACAATAGACATTAGGTACTTTTTGCTTAGTAGAATGATGTGTTCAAGTTGGAAAAAAATGATATTCAAGTTCTTCACCACTTTTCAAAAGGAAAGGACTTGTAAAGCAAAAATCTGTAAAATAAAAGTTGTGCTGTTCTAAATCTACTTTCAGGGGGCACAGTACATCGTAACACCTCTTTGTAGTTTGCGGATCTGTACTGCAGTGCTGTCATTTTATGGGTGTTCTTGAAGTGTGCGAAATGCTGTCTAAGAATGTACCTTTTGTGGACCTCAGGCTGTCAGTTTGTCCTCTCCACTGCATGGGAAGGGAGTGGAGGAGAGGCTAACTGTGCTTTAAAATGTAATCCGTGCTACTGAAGTAAAGTATTCCCTGGGTGTGTTACGTTTGCAGCCTGTGTCATACTTGCAGGTTGTTTTCCGAAATGTGAGCCTAAAATAAATTTTGCACGATCATATTTTCAAAATTAAATTAATATAGTAGCTCTTACTGAGAACACTGTAAGCTGCCGAATGCTCAGCAAATGAAACCCCTCTTCAGGGTGCCACGAGCAAGCAATAAACTTCAAATGGTTTTGAATTTGAGTAACGGAGCATTAAGGAAACATACTAATTAAGGTAAATTTGGCAATTTTATCGAAGCCAGTTTTCTGATTTCTTGAGTCAATGAAGAGCAGTGTAAGCTGCTGGACACAGAGCATTTTGAGATGCTGGCTGCTTCTTTTCATTACCTAATGGGAGTTAAGCTCTTCTGAATATCGAGCCACGGTAGCAGTGCTAAGATCTTTTGAAAACTCCAGCTGTAAATCCCAGCATAGGTAACTAATGAAGTGGGCTCATTTTCCAATGCTGGCACCAACCCCCGTGAAGGCAGTAGAGGCAGCTAAGTATGCAGGGTTCATTTCTGTAGATATACATCTAAACTCTAGGGGTAGGTGTTTTTAAAGTGGCTAAGTGTTAGGCTTTAAGGGCAAGATCAGTGTGGGTCAAGCTTTTAAGAGCAAGACAGCAATGCATAAAATGCTGATCAGGTGTGTGACTGAAGGTCTTTAGTTGTCCATGTTTTGCTTAGTGAAGTCACCAAGCATTTAATGCTCCGCCGCTGTACGTGTCAGCGGAGGCTGCCATTTTATCTGCGCTGAGGCTTTGGTGGCTGAGTTCTTCCTTGGCCTCTCGTGGTTTACAAATTCCAAGTCCCTTGAGAGTAACAGTGCACGACAGTAAATTTCCCAGCCAAACCTGGGACACTAAGTGCTGGTGTGTCTGTTAATGGCTATTTATTCTGCTAGCTGTGGATCTGAGTACTATTCCAAGGTGGTCCATGAAGTCTCACTTAAGCCCAGATGTCCTCTGTGCCCATCAAGTCCCGTGTTCACCAGCCAGAATCATATCCCATCAGGAAAAATTTCCTTACTGAAAGAGTGGTCAGGCATTGGACCAGGCTGCCCAGGGAAGAGGTGGAGTCACCATCCTTGGAGGCGTTCAAAAACCGTGTAGATATGGCACTTAAGGACATGGTTTAGCAGGCATGGTAGTGATGGGTTGATGGTTGGACTTGATGATCTTAGAGGTCTTTTCCAACCTTAATGGTTCTACGCTTCTATGATTCTGTGTCTGAGTAGGCAGCACGCAATTCAGTGCAGGTCACGGCAGTCACAGGCACATCCACTCCAGAGTACCAGGCAGAAGGGTGACTGCACGCTAGTCACGGGGTGGGAGCGTGTCCTGAACGTCTGGGAGAGAAACAGCATTTTCCTCTGCCTCTCCAGCTCTATCTGACAATTTATTTTCATCTTTCTCTCTTGCGCTATGACCTCTGTGGAGAATCCTCTCTGTCAGTTCTCCCCTACGCTGTGGTCACAGTGCCCAGTTGTCCCGATTCCAGTGAGCGTGCCCAGGCCACAGCACATCTGGGGAAATGTGGAGCACCATGGAGCTTGAGCTTGTCCCTCCAGAGCCTGTGCAGCAGCTTCTTGCCCAGATGGTCAGGGGAGTGGAGCAGAGACTTGTTTCTTCCCGGTGCAGAGATGTGCCTGGGGACCAGCACTGCAGTATAATTACAGAACACAAGTTTAGCCCTTGGGTATTTATTTTTCTTTACAATCACATTATAGGGATCTTAGGGGCTAGCTGTTAACTCAAAAATGTGTAATGGCTCTCTTTCTTGCCCGTTTAATATATTTGTGGGTTTAGGCCTATGTGTGATTTTTTTCCTCAAGCACCTAGATTAATTCAAGATAGGACTTAGGGACTCTTGTAAATTTAATCATAAAATACTTTAAATTAATTTGAAAATATTATCATGTGAACATTTTTAAGATTTTCTTTAATACTCTTTGTATAACATGCAGTTGTTTTAGTAAACCTTGTTACAGAAGAGGAACCAGCCATTAAAATGCACACAATCCCGCTTCATAGCGGAGAGCCTCCCTACGACTGCTCCCCAAAGGGTGGGTCAGCCACCACTTCGCATCACAGTGCCAGGATGTCACTTAGCTAGGAAAAATATTTTGGGGATGCTTTGGATACTACAGCAAAGGCTTTGACTGACCTGTCCCATGGAAGTGAAGGTGAAAGGTAACTCTCCAGTCTGCTACCAAACGTTATTCGCAGTTATTTTCTAGCCTTATGCAGCACATGTGCTGTGAGGCGAAGGCCATGGCAGAAACAGGCAATCCGCTTTCTTTGGAGTTTCTACCTCTGTCGTGTTGAGGCTCAGTTTTGACGTTACGTAAAATAGCGTGTAACTATGTGGGGAAAAGAAAGTTACAATCTTACGTGTTAATAGAGGAAAGTATTAGGAATTGAGATGCTCATTTATTAAAAGATCTTGTGTAGCAGAAAACCGAAGCTCTTAAAACCTTTGTTCAAAGGGAGTGCTTCATACAAGGATTTAAGACCAAACATACTTCTTTTTTGGTATAACATAATGCAGATTTGTAGAGTCAATGCACAGAAAAAAAAATATTATGGCAATAATGTTGTTGGAAGAAGGTTAAGCACATCTTTATGAAAAACCAACATCTCACAAGCAGTCTTCTTGCCGGTATTGTTCTCTGCTTGCGTTGTAGCATGTGCAACATCCAGGTCACTGCCAGTGCAAACCAGACAAGCTTAAGCTGCGATGAGTGATACTGAAGGGGGGGCAGAGCTAGGGGGGCTGTGTGTGCAGATCTGGACTGTCTCAAACTCAGACCCCAAGCAGAGATCCAGCGCTGGCAAATACGGCGAGAGTCCGTGGGGAAGCTCTGCAGCTGAAGTCTGCGGGGAATGGGAAAGAGTAGTTCCAGATCGGCCACCTTGACAAAGGTATTAGGTGTAGCAGGACATGCTGGTGTTCTGAACACACTGACAGTTACGAGCTTTTTAAGCAAATGTTTCTCATTTCTTTTTGCTCTTTGTTAGTGAAGTTGGATTGGGTGGCTGGTGCTGAAACAATTTAATCCTTGTCTACAAAGCAATTTATTGCAAGTTATTGCATCCTATTGCAATTCATTGCTTTATTGTTATTGGCGTGTTCTGTGCTTTTTCTCTTAGAAATTTCATTTTGCAAATGTAGTAATAATATTTTACATGTGTAGAGTGCCTTTCATCACAAAATGCTTCACAAACTAGACAGAGTTTTTGCAGTCCGTTGTTTGAAAGGGGACCTATGGTGGTATCGGGACACACAGCCAGCTTTGCCCATGTAGTCTGGCCAGGTTGAAGCTTTATCATACCGCCGACTTGCATGTAACCTATATTGTCACCTGTATAGTAACAGCCAACTTCCATTCCTTGCTCAGATGCATTTACTGCTGTGACTCAGAAACTGAGGTACTTGCTGGGTAGGAAAACCTGGTCTAGTGGAAGATGTCCCTGCTGATGGCAGGGGGGTTGCAACCAGATGATCTTTAAGGTTCCTTCCAACCCAAACCATTCTATGATTATACCAGCTGCCACTCTGGTTGCCTGATTGGCCAAAAATTAAGGAAAAAAAAAAGTGTAAGAAAGCAACTTGAGACAGAAACAAATGTATTTTTAAGTAGTGTTATTTTCTTTTCATGCATTGTTTTAGTCAGGTATGACTTTAAAAAGTGTTACTGTTACTTATTAAACTTGCATTTGTCTTATATTTATTTTATTCTGTGCTGTGGCCTAAAGCTAAGACACTGTATTAATAAAGTTGACCAGCTAGAGGTAAGGGCACAGGATTCAGTGCTCTGTGGTAAGCTGGCCTTAAATTTGAGGAAATCCTTGGAAATTCTATGGCATTCAGTGGAAGAACTGAATTAATTTAAACTGAACTGCACACAACCTCTTAAAAATTAAATCTGCTACATGTATGGATAATACTACACTTAAATATTCAGCCTCTATTACTTACTTTAATTCAGTGGATTTTTCGCTGTCTCCACATAACTTCCATGCAAAAGGAAAGGCTAATCTGCTGGTTCAGACAAAAGGCTTCAGCTCAGCTGCTCTGTGTTCTGTTTCCTTTTTATCATGTTCTCGCATATTTTCTTCTCCATCTGTAAAAAGGAGATGACAGCGCTTCACTGCCTCATCATTGTGTAAGGATAAATACGTTGATTGTGAGATGTTCAGAATGATTGAGCCAAGTATGCAACCAGACCAATTTATATGGAGAGATGCTTTCAGACTAGAAGGTGGGCTAGTTTTGGAGAAGTGTGGAGGAACAGATTAGCTATATTGCTCAAAGTATTTAGTAGTGAAATGGTTAACAAAATAGATATACATGCAATGTTTAGGTTTCAGAGTTAACACCCTATTGAGATGATTGAAAATAGTTCACATCTTGCTGAACTGTCATTTTGAGCTGTCTGCCAATTTAAGAACATATTGCTGCCTCGGTTAACATATGGTTCGAGTTGATGCAGTTTTCTGTGCAACCATGAGAGCTAGACACATCATTATATGAAAATGAAAACAAATGGCTGAGTCCCAAGTTGGCTGCTTCAGGCCCCCCTGGTGTAAGCACAAGTTCAAAGCCACCGAGTCTTCCCCTTCGGAGATTTCTGCAGCATGAGAGAGGCTGGGTGCGATGGTGAGCCGCAATAGCCACCTCCCATGCCATAGAGCCACGGCACGCAGCCTGGAAGGGACCATCCGAGGAAAGAAGTTTTACAGCCTGGGCACAATGGCAAATGACGCCCTGGGTTGCTGTACCTAATTTGTCAACATCTAATTAGATCCCGGGATTGGTGAGTGTCCCTTTGGGATTTCTACTCCTTGACTGTAGCACTGGTGTTGCAGCTGTGTTATACTGGGCATGTTGAAGAACTGAACCCTAAGCTCTTACTGCATCTTAACTGTGTTGTACTGGAAGTTAATGCTAGCAAACGTGAATGTTTCTAAGGAAACACTCTCTTTAGTCAGCACCATGAGGTAGCTTTTGATATCTGCAGAAACAAGGTTGAAAAATTTTCCACCGAATTTATGATGGCTCCATTCTAGGACACCTGCAATGGATTTGCATACTACCTAACATAATTTTTTTTCCCCCCTGATGTGACACAAGCTCCATGGCTGGGCTACAATGTGCTTTGCTTTTCTTAATTTGAGCTATAGTTTTAGCACTGCATCTTTTTTTTCTACTTAGGCTAGGTAAATTTTGTAATATTTCAAACTCACTTGTTATCCGGGCATTTTTATTGCTGGAGTTCCTGGTATGTCTATTGTCATAGTAGAAAATGAATTCACTACAAACAAATTATATTTAGAATACTTTTAAGGTCTAACTAAAGCTGACAAAACCAAAACAAAATAAAAATTTGAAGTTGAGTTTTCATCTTGTGTGGTGGGGTAAGATGCAGGCCAGAGTGACTCAGGTTGTGTGTACAGCATAAAGCTAACCAGATTTGGATAAATGGACTTTTTTCCTTCTGCATTTGGCTTTAACTGGCACATTTCCCAACATTCTTTTTGACTTGACTTTCAGATTCAAAGGAATCCAAATATCTGACCAAAACTTGTTTAATTTTCCCCTGCCTATTAGAAGTAAGTACTTGTGCAAAATGAAACCACATATCAACTCAAGTTTGCTGGTGAGATTGATGAACCGCAATGAATCTTTCGATGAACTCAGTCTAAATTTCAAGCATGTAGTAAAACACAAAAGCATATCCAAAAGTGGCTTTGAGAACTTCCCTGTGTATCTGGTAATTTATTTTTAGGTCACTTATTCTTGGGCGTTTACAAGCCAGTCAATGCCGCTTAGCAGTCCCACCTGCCAATTGCCTATATACGTACTGGTATACAAATTGCAGAGGCATGCACCAAAGGGCAGATTTTTGGCTGATAAGATAATGGCAGGGCAGCATTTATTTCTTTGGAGCTACACTGCTGGAGGACACAGGCCAAACCTCTTGCTGCTCCACGGATCAGGTTGCTTGGATGCACCATGGCCTCCTGTGTGTTCCTTACAACACAGAGGACAACACATTCACAACAGACATTTCGCTATTCACACATTATGATGTTCACCTTTTCTAAATCTTTGTAGAAAATCTTTATCTGGCCAAGCTGGCAAATCTTCTCCCAGATTTCTGGGGCCTTTTTTTGATTGTCGTCTTCAGTCCCACAAACTTTCTGAAGCAACGTGCTTGTGTCGCTTACTGTACTGGTTCTTTGGCACCCTTGCTATGGCTGGGATTATTCTCAATTCGGGTGCTCTTTCCAGGGCCCTTTTCACCCAGGTCGATGTTTAACAGTAAGCTGATTGCTGATATTAGAAGCAAATTGTCTCATTCTTCCTTGTTTTCAAATGTATGCATAAATCCAGGTTTTAAAATGGCAGCACAGTGACTGTTGCTGTTAGGTAGAGATCACATCATGACATCCTAAATGATGTATTAGGCCTAGGTGGAGATTTCTCGCTTTGTTCCAGGGTGCTGTTATGGTTATGTTCCTGTCTGCAATGGGGAACCTGTCGGATTTGTCTTCTGTGGGCTCTTCATTTTTGGAATCTAGATACCTGCCATTAGGCTCAATGAGTGCGTTTACCTAGCACAGCGACACTGCTTTATTTATGGGTAGCGAAGAGGAAAAAGAAACCAGGATGCCTTTCATTGATCTTTCCATGTTGTAAATGTAAAATTCATGTGCATTTTTGTTTTCTTTATAGCTGTTCTCTTCCCTTTTCCTTATTTAATATGCACTTCATACTGTGCCAAGGGGTCAGCAGGGCAAATCGAGGAGCCAGATGGCTTACCTCTACCCTAAGGAAACATACCAATATTTAGCTGGGCATTTTACCAAATAAAGGCAGGACTGGAATCCACAATAAATGTGAGAGTTGGTTAAAATGGCATCCTTGTCTTAGATTCACAGCTACAACCTCCTTGAGGCATGAGCTTTTTATACTTCACTGCTGCTTTCTAGCTTTCTCTAAGTAACTGCATCTTAGAAGATATTAGAGGGGGGGTGCAACTCATTTTATTTATGGCCCTTGCACAGAAACAAGTTTCAGTTATTTTAATCTGACTGAAATAAGAAACCATAATCCATGGATGAAAAGACAGTGGACAAACTCAGTTAAATCCCTCATACCCTGAGGACGTATATTTTGTCCGTTTCTGGTTTTTTATGTTCCCTTTTTTCAGCTGTTATTCCCAACTTTAACTTTTGAAAAGCCAAGCAGTTTAAGTGGCCGGGCCTGGGGAGCTTATTTGTATGCAGCACAAAATTTCAGGATCTGTTCCCAAGCCTGTGCAGAGTGAAAAATGGCCTGCATTTTCTTGATAGCCCATGTGGTTGTAAAGAATAAATGGCTAATGAATTACAGATGAACATTGACGCAAATTAATCTTCCTGATGTCCCTGGGTTATATGGCAGCCATTTAAAAGTTTAATCAATACACTAAAGTTGAAAACATGCAGGCACTGCAGTTGTTTGGATGTAATAAACATCAGAGGGAAACGGGAGGCTTGTACCCAGTCCATGTATCATAATGACAGGTATTTATGTTTAATGGACTAAATATTTTTTATTGGAAGAGAGCAAATGTCAGCTTAACTTTGTAAGCCCCGCATTCAACTTTCCTTTGAGGTTGGTGAGAGACGGCTGACGTGTCATTGAAAATGAAATGTAAAAAAACCAATTGAGACAAAGCGAGGATAAGGAGCTGTTTGGCTGACGAGATGTTGCTTTAATGCTCTGCAACTATTCATTAAATAAAATGTAAACTCTACCATTTCAAACGTTGCAGTAAAATGGTTTACTAGGGCAGACTTTTAATGGTTATTAGGGAAAACAAAAGCCAACCGCTGCCAAATATTCTTTTCTGGGAAACATTTTATTTGAAAAGTCTTTTCCTGAGTTACAATTTCAGAAGATTTATAATTATGGAGCAGTCGTTCCCCCCTCCCCCTTTCCTTTTTGAGACAAAGAAAAATAGAAAAATAACTTTCAGAGTAACCATTTGATCGTACTTTTTTCCCCCTTTGAACGGAGTAATAGCTTTATATAAGGTTCCCAGAGGCTTGGATATTAATTGCACTTGAAGTCAATAAACTTTAGAGCGGTGTGTGTCCAGGACTTACCCATCTTTCTATAAATGGGGACAGAGGCTGTACAAGACTGCCAGATTCATCAGGCCTGCACAGCTGCTTTGCTGTGTGAAAGACCACATGAATTTATTTTCTTTAGGTAAAGAAATATGCTGTTGTCGTGTCATTTGGTCTTATAAGAAGACAGACTTTTATGTTAAACAAAAAACTCTAATAAATGGAAGAAAAAGGGGTGATCATGTTGTACCATCTTTCTGTAATCTGTTTTATTATCCCATTTGTTGGCTGATCTTACCTGAATGGACCCTTGATGGTCTAGAGCGGTCTCATGAAACTTCTGGTAAATTATACCTCAGAAAGGGAGGATGGTCTCAAGCCTGTGGGTCACTGTTTGCTGCTTTAGTGATTGGTTGAACTGATTCTCTCTTAATGTCATCATCTGTCTAAAATATTCCATTCAGTTAAATAGTTGCTGTTAATAACAGTGCGGTGAGTCATCTGGTAGAGGTTTTGGTGCAAGCGTATTGCGTTGGCTTTACCAAAAACTGTTTAAGGCAGACAAGTGCATTGGGGAGTGGCAGAAACCTCATACTACTGCAGGGGCACCCAACATATCTAACTTCTGTTTGGCAGGCAGGCAATTTTGTTTTAACAGCAATATCATAGAATGCTTTGTGTTGGAAGGGAATTTTAGAGGTCACCTAGCCCAATCCCCCTGCAGTGAGCAGGGACATCTTCAACTTGATCAGGTTGCTCAGAGCCCTGTCCAACTTGACCTTGAATGTTTCTAGGAATGGGGCCTCTACTACCTCTCCGGGAAACCCATTCGAGTGTTTCACTACCCTAAATATCTATCTCAACATGTCCTTGTTATGTGGCATCCGGCTATACCTCAGATAAGGTGGCTACCAATATGGTGAATAAAGCCAGATTTGGCTAAATAATGTTTTATATTGATAGTGTCATGTTTATAAAAGATCATACACTGCTTCCTGATAAAAAAAGAATTGTTGAAGAAGCATCTGAAAATGTTACCCTTGCCTACTCCCTGGGTAATGAACTTCTTTGCATTTTTGAGCAAGCACATAAATAAATACGTGTTTACACCATGAAAAGCAAAAGAATGAAATTAGTACATTAGCCAGACAGTCTGTGAAGGCTGAAGAACTCTTAGTGCAGCACAAGATTGTAACCATGTGAAAATGGCCTTTTTTTCCCCCCTCTTCTGCTGACCTTGTGTCACTTGTCCCACACAGAGTAGCTTCCTCATCTCAAGGACCCAATGTGGCCTAATCTGAGGATGCTTCCAGACATGATGCTTTCTCCTGATCTTACATCCTGCAGTAGGGAGTGGGCTCCTTCCATTGTGTGGCCACACTGTGCCATGGCTTGGATCTACCTGGAACGCAGTGCAAGGTGACAGAGCCATGACGTTCCACCTAAACATGAGGAAGAACTTCTTCACTCTGAGGGTGAGGGAGCCCTGGAACAGGCTGCCCAGGGAGGTTGTGGAGTCTCCCCCTCTGGAGATATTCAAGACCCACCTGGACAAGGTCCTGTGCAGCCTGTTCTAGGTGACCCTGCTTTGGCAGGGGAATTGGACTAGATGACCCACAGAGGGCCCTTCCAACCCCTATCAGTCTGTGATTCTGTGACGTACTGGTTGATGGCTGTTAGGAATGGTCTGTTGAGTAGTTCTGAGCTGACTTTGATGCGACTGGTGAAGGGGAAGGTTGGAACCTTGTTGTTGTCATAATGAACCATCAAAGACTTAGAAGCAGGGTTGCAGTGTCCTGCTGAATTAAGTTACGGTTTGGTTCAGTTTCAAAACTTGTTGTCTGTTTCGTAAATCTCAAAAGCAGTTTTCCAAAACTGCTCAAAAGCAGTAGGCTTTATTGGCATGCGAAGTAAAACAGCGGGTATCTACAGGAACACATTAACAAGATTGCACCAGACAGAGGTGGTGCTAGTAGAAAATTGGAGGTAAAGAGTGGGTGACATTAGATTGATTCTCTCTGTCAGATGGAAAACTCTCTTTGCAGTAACTATTCACAACAAAATATGAAGCAAAATGGTACGTTGGGGAGTGCAAGTTGCCACTATCCAGCACACTACTCCCACAGCAGAAGACAGAATAAGTTATTTTCTTGGTCAACCCATTATACTGTTTGACTAAATTACTCTGAGTTAGAGTTTTACAACAAGAAGCTTGAATTTCAGACAAAGAAATCCCTTTTACTGTGGTTTCTGAATATTTAAGTTCTGTAGAGAGGCTGCTGCTATGTATTATAGGCTTAATGGATAAACTATAGAAATAAAAAAAAAATGTGCTGCAAAAGATTTCTTTTAAAGCAGAAAGCAGAAAATTTGAGAACTCCCAAGACTTCACATTTGAAGTGAGATTCAACTTCACTGAGAGAAAATATCTGAGGATATATGAAACAATATTGTCAAATGACAGAATTATTAGTAATTAAACATGGCTTTTTGAGCGCATGTTTCTTTCAGTTCGAAGTTACGTGGGTGTGTATATATGTACTTAAGTACAGCAGCCTCACACAACTGTCTTGAGGATTTACTGGTCCAGATACACAAATCTACCTGCTCACCCTTTGCCTTAATAAGTGACGATGAAAAGATGTAATGCTGTTTTATCTGTCTGTCACAAAAATTGCCTCCGACTACTGGCTGGATAATGTTTTGCAAGGCTGATATGAACATTGCATTGAAGTACATATTTGTGTTTCAGTTTTTTCCTGCATAGTACTGATGCAACAAAGATACAATGGTACGTCTGTCGTATAGCCAAAATCTTTAAATAGTGATACAAAACTATTAATCTAAAATAATTTTAATCTAAGTGAAAAAGAAGATAGGGAACCATGATTTGGCAAAGTGCTTTTTTCTTTACCATTTTCATTTTGAATTCCTCAGGAATACAAATGTGATGTTAAAGAGTAAAAGCAGTTTGAGAATTATGCCAGTCTTGAACTGGGACCCACAGTCCTGACAGCTATTAAAAAAATGAAATAATTTTTGATTCCGGTTTTGTATAATGAGCATATGACAAAAAAGGAGTTTACTTCTATGTTATACTGCAGGTGTAACTCTGCTGGCTGTCAGTTTATCCTGTATTTCATGTTGATTAAGAGAGAACATTAGGGAGAAAAAAAAAAATCTCTTCATCAAAAAGCTTAACAGGGAAGAAAAAAGTCTCAAGCCCATGTCATGTATTGCTGGTTGTTTGTGATGGTTAAAAGAATTATCCGAAAACAAAGAAGTCTTTCACAATGAATCTAAAACACAAAAGCTTTAATAACGTTTACATCTGTGTATCATCCATGTCTCCAAATGCAAGTCATGAATAACACATAAACTAGGGTATGTAGGGAGCAGAAGTGCTAGCACATCATTTAAAATCCAACACACCCCATCGTCAGTGGAATCAAATACACAGCAGGAATGGTTCCAGTTGATAGACACACAATGAAGTCATTGAAAATGAAAACATATTAATTATGTTCCTAAAGGTTAAGATAGTAATGGCTGAATTCTCTAATCCTGGAGTAATGTTAATGCCCCAAGTCCACGCAGGAAAACTATGTAACGTTTCAAAAATTGTGGAAGGTCTAGTTCTGAATTCCCTTGATTTGTGTCTCACCCATGAGTGACTCCGCAGCATGGGGGGCAGCAGGGGGACTAGCAGGACGTGCAAGACAAAGACAAAACCGGGGAGAATTATCAACAACAACAACAAAAAAAGATGTTCTTGGTCCGAACAAGCCACTGGCGCTACGTGAGCTAATTGTAAGAATAGGCTGTTTTTGAACTGCAGCTGTTATGTGCTTAAGCAAATCCTGCTGGGAGAACTGCTCTGTGGAACACCTCTGCTAACGCAGACACACCGTGCGCCCTTTAACAGAGGAATTCAAGGCGCGGGGTTGAAGGGAAACGTTTTCGGCTTCCGAATTTCCCTAAGCCTGTTGCGGGATGTGGTCCTAGCTTGTCACTCTGACATAGGTTTCCCTGAAATGTGTTCTCTTTTCATTATCTTTTTGCCCGTGGTAAATCAAAATGTGGGAGGCTGAAGGCTGTGTGTGTTGGGAAACAAGTCGGGGGGGGCAGGGGGAATGCTCAGGTTGTGTGATAGAAAATGAGAGGTGCCAAAAAACCCGCACAAGACCTAGCTTGGCCGTGGTCGTTTTCTTTGGAAAGCAACATTTTTTTGTTAGTCCCTGGGGACTAGTAGGATCACTCATATGGAGGTTAATTTCAGACTTACTCTTCCTCTACTCATCTGTTTTCTTCTCCCTCCCCCAAATCCTCATCCGTGCGCCTCTGAGACAAGACTATCGCACCTGGGTTCTGGACTGTGTGAACCCCCTTGTGGTGGTGTGCTGAGTGCCCCGATCCATAACGTCTTTGTGCTGAAACCCAAATCCTCCCCACAGCAAGGGGTTAATTGTCTGCTTTCGATGCACTTTCAAACTCTCTGCTCCTGGGAATGATATTTCCATGAGGGTTGAATGTAATTACAAAATAATGCAGGCACTCTGTCTTATTTTCAGTGAGTGATACTTAAGCCCTTGCTGTTGTTGCTGCGTGTGTTTGTGTTGGGGCTCTTCCTTCAGTGTACTTGGTGTAAGGTATTTGCAAATTTGAGCCTTTGGGCTTTAAATGTTGTGCAGTTTCTTCTGTTCCTTATTCACTACAGATTATGTATAATTGATGACCTGCATTTACAGACATGGGTGGTATACAGATGTAAATGTTATTATAGCTTTTATATTTTATGTTCTCTCTGAAAGATCATTTTGTCTTTGAATAATACTCCTGTTCAGATTTTGGGGGGTTTATCTCTAAAAGAGAATATGAAATGGATATTGCACGTCGTATATTTCTTAAAAGTAATTTGGAATTTTAGGGTATGGGATTGGTGGTGACTGATACACTGCCTGGATGAGATATATCCCTTTGAAAATAACAGCGCCAGTACATGCCTGCATCTGTCTAACCTCATAATTCACTTTCACATTGGGTTATGGATGTCTGCATTCAGTGAGTCTATCTTCCCTTTAGGTATTATTTCAGCCCTTTGAGATAATAAGGAAAGTTTAATTGCGTTGTTAATTGATTTTTTGCACAACATTATTACCTTGATTGATTGCAGAGTTGATGAAAATGTTAGACACAGGCAGTGTAAAGTATCAGCCCAGTAAGGAGTGGGAGCCTTGTGGAGAATAGATAACCTTGATGTTAAGAGCTATATCCTTCAGATATGTCTTCCCTTGACATATTGATGGCCCTTGAAAAGGGAAAAGCTGATTGTATGCAGAATGCAATCATTAAACCCACTTCAGCTGGCTGTTGATTAATTTGTTTTTTCCTGAAGGATCTAGTTAAAGAGAAGGCCTCGCTAGTATCAACAGCAGCCATTTTCCAAGCTTCAGATTGTGCTTAACCCTCTCCTAGAAGAAAGAAAAATGATACTGTCTTGGTTTAGACAGGCAAATGGTCTGAAAACATTCAGTCCAACTGCAATTTGGGGATTATAACACTCACTTTACCCCGTTAACTACTGCTTCCTCTATGACCTCTCCTCCCCCTGCCTCCAGTATTCAGCTTCGCCGCAGCCACAGCTAGCAGAAAGTCACGTTTGATGTTTTCTGAGTAAGCCAGTGTCTGTTCTCAGCAGAGATGCCAACAGGGATGTCAAGCTTGTTTTGCCCAAAGACTGAAATACTTCAGTAGCATATACCTGCTTCCCAGGAGCCGCTCTGAAAGGACCAGAGGGTTCATTGCGCACCCGTAAGTGGTTGAGCTTTCCTTATCCCTGAAAAGATCTTTCTTGGATAATTTTTTGTTATTGCTTTTGAGGTCTGCAGTAGGGCGGCTGTGCTGTGTGCGTTGCTTCTGTCAGAGAGCACAAAGGATGCCGTGGAAGCCAGCGTGCCTGGTACTCACTGCTTCAGGACAGAGGCTGTCGAGTGCTGCCCCAGGCTGAACAGCAGCAGCCATGTACGCTGCTGTTGGGTACGTTTAACTGAGCAGTGACTGTGGGTGACCAGCTTTCCCACTGTGAATTCGTGTGCTGGTCTAATCCTGGACTACCTGCTGCCTTCAGAGCACTTTCTGTTTTAATGGCATCCACTCTGAGAGCGAAGGGGAAGAGTATTCCTTGTAGGAGCCATTGCCTGAGTGGTCTTCCCGTGGCAGATGGGGCTTGCTTGACCGAAAAGCATTCTCTGGATTGAGGGACAGCTTCTGCTTAAGCATTTCTTCCACTCGTATCAGCAAATGACCCAAGACATCTGAAATATTTATGCAGCTTTAACCAAGCAGTTGAATGTCTTGGAAACAGAATGTGGTGGAGGTTTTATCCTCCAGTTAACCCTTTAAAGGATATTTGGTAAAGTAGTAGGTAGCAGGTTATTGCTTCCTGCTCAGCTTGGTAGTCTCAAAGACAGGCGCTGTTAATTTGTGCTTGTGAGTGATATGGTGATCAGCATTGCTTGATTGTTTGGCCAGATGTATTTTATTAGGTCCAACATGCACATTTGCCAGTTGGTTCCTTTTTAATATGGGGACACGTTAACTTACGACGTAGTCAAGTCTGACAAATTTGAACCAGCCAAAGAAGTGAGTAATTTTTCAAGCTGTCAAAGCAGGTGAATACTGATGGACTGACACACTCCAAAAGCTCTCGCCAATATCTGTGCTCCAGTGCAAAACGTTTACTAAGCATAATACTTGTTACGAAGTCTTTGGTGCTTTGACTAACCTTTAATGACTCCGACCTTAATGGAGGGGTTTTAATGTGCCTCTCTCTAGCTATTTCTTAGCCCCCTATCTTTTCTTTTTAGCAAAAGCTTCCACAGAGGTTAAAAGTGCACTCCTATGCTACGTTCTGCTGTCCACTGTGATTTAACCTTCAGCCTCCCGCTCATTAGCATGTTTCTAATGGGAGACTGAGGAAGGGGGAAAAGGGTGGATGATAGGAAACAACAGCGATGCTTTGGCATGCAGGTACTGGAAGCAGCCAGTGTTTGGGAACTAGACGATGGCCAGTGAGTATTTAGCAGTAGCAGATGGTGGTATAGGCGATATAGCTCATACCTACTAAGAGGCAAGCCCAGACTTAGTCCAGAGAACTAGATGTTTGCTGAACACTTCGGATGTTTGGCTCCAGATGCATTTCTGATCTCATTTGGTGCTATATAGCAACAACTATAGGAGAGAGAAAGGAGCTCACCGGTTGTGTGGGGTCCGGATGTGTCTTACAAAGTGCCAAATGCCTTCAGCTTCCACTGGAAATTAAGGGAATCCCGGGGCCTTGTAGTATCAGCCTTTTCAAAAACGCTTGTTTTTACATGAGGAAGAACGACAGCGATCCTATCATTAGCAATTAGTTAAATGTTTCCTTTCTTTCTGAGGAAGGGCTTAGGGAAAGGAGCAAGTAATGGCATGTGAAGAAGGTTCCCCTAACTGTATCCTAATGTGACAGCAGCACTATTTCATTATGCTCTTTAATTTTATTTGAGAGACTTTCTTTCCCAGCTTTAAAAATAAAGGGCAACTTGTCTTTATTTCAGATGACTCTCTTGAGAAATTTCAAACCAGTTGAGCCAGACTGAGTTTTGCATGGCTTTTTTTTTCCCTAATGTGAACTCCTCCAGCAGGAACACATTTGAGATCCAAAAGCAAGTTTTACTCATGAGATGAGCCAAATTTCTGTCTGAACTCTCCAGAAGGGCCCTGCTGCTCAAATTTTTTTCACATAAGAATTTGTAATTTTATTGGAATGCTTGCAGACTTTCCGAACAATTACTCCAAAAGTTTTCTTTCTGCCCCATAAATCATGGTACATTTAATTCTATCACAGTTACTAAAAGAGCTTACTTCCCTCTCTTTTTTCCCCTCGCATTTTACTGCTAATGCAATCTGTGCGTGGTTAAAGTTTGTGAAGTACAATATAATTGTACTCACTTTCTGTTTTCTTAATGACCCTGTCATTCTTTATGGTTTAACTCCATTGCTGATGAATGTAAGTATTATTAGTAGAATGTAACCCAAAGTATAAAGCAGCCTACAGAAATGCCATTTTTGCATATGTTAGCCCAATTAACTGAAAATCTTCTGAGTTAATACGGTGAGAGTACACTGAATGGCTGAACTTTAATATATGGTTGGGATGGGATTTCACAACCTCCTTCTCCGCCACCATTCTGAGCATATTAAAAGCACCTCTTACGTCGCTCCAGTGATCATACTGTTGCATTATCGAAAGTAATAGGAAGACCGTTCAAAACAGTGCTGGAATTTGTGTTGTGAATATGAGAGAACAACAAGTGCTGCCCCAGCTGCGGTGGAAGCCACTGGTGTGGCCGGAGGTTCATCTTTCCCCCCACCCCCCACC